>Ga0308161_1002107_pt1 | contig 21934 bp, 15 predicted proteins | sample PhyFR2_FD_201034 | JGI IMG/M metagenome (GOLD analysis project Ga0308161, IMG submission 201034) | Phyllosphere microbial communities from UC Gill Tract Community Farm, Albany, California, United States - DLSLF.R2 | ecosystem: Host-associated > Plants > Phyllosphere > Unclassified | place: USA...
AACGGAATTGAACCTAAAAGATAAGCTATCACCATCAGTACTAAAGAAATTGAATAATCGCTTACTGTCATTGTTATTCTGCCGTGCTGCCTACAGAAGAAAAAACCCGTTTGCCTTTGACATATGTTTGCTTAACGCGACCTTGAAACCGAGCGTTCTCAAATGTGGTGTTTTTAGAAAGTGAATGAAGTTTCTCTGGTTGCAACACCCATGGTTCATCAAGATCGACCAGGATCATATCAGCGTCAGCACCCGCTTTGAGGGTCCCTTTATCAATACCAAGAAGACGTGCGGGCGCGGTCGACAATATTTCCACGATACGCAGTAACGACAACGAGTTGTCGTGGTATAAACGCAGGGCAGCGGCAAGGAGAGATTCAAGACCGATCGCGCCAGGTTCTGCGTCCTCAAATGGCAGTCTTTTGGTATCTACATCCTGTGGGTCGTGTGATGATACGACAACATCAATGGTGCCATTGCGCAAAGCTTCAACTAAAGCGAGCCGATCATCCTCTGCACGCAGCGGCGGGGATAAACGGAAAAATGTTCGATATTCGCCAATATCATTTTCGTTCAAAGTTATATGGTTGATTGAAACACCAGCGGATACATTATGATTGCTGTCTTTAGCCCTTTGCATGGCTTCAACGGAAAGGGAAGAGGAAAGTTGCGAAGCGTGATAGCGCACTTTTGTCAATGCAGCTAACCGCAGATCGCGCTCTAATGATATAACTTCTGCCTCACTTGGTATTCCAGTGAGGCCTAGCCAACTGGCCAACAACCCCTCGTTCATTACCCCTGTCCCTGTTAAATTCTTGTCTTGCGTTTCGTGGAGGATTGGGACACTAAAATCACGTGCGTAAGTCATGGCGCGGCGCATGACCGAAGCGTTTTCCAATGTTTTTTTGCCTTCCGTGAAAGCAATAGCACCCATGTTGTGAAGGAGGCCAAACTCGCTCATTTCTTTACCTTCAAAACCCTTGGTGATGGAGGCGGTGGGATAAATATTGACGTCAGATGTTTCGCGGGCAGTGCGCATAACAAATTCGACAAGAGCGACGTCGTCGATAACGGGATGAGTGTCAGGCATCATGACAAAGGAGGTAACACCTCCTGCAGCAGCAGCACGACTCGCCGAGGCTATAGTTTCACGATGCTCAGCGCCTGGTTCTCCAACAAAAACACGCATATCTACAAGGCCAGGCATGATAGTAAGACCCTGGCAATCAAAAATCTCACTGTTTTCTGGATTACCCTGATTTTGCGCAGATTTTCCTGCAGCCATGATTTTACCGCCATCAACGATAACGGAACCGATTTCGTCAACTGCGCGCGACGGATCAAGGACCCGCGCGTTCTTAAAAACAACCGGTTTCATTCGCTTTCTCCATTATTTCTAAGATGGCGCGGATCAAGAAGCGCTTCTATAACTGCCATGCGGGTGGCAACCCCCATCTCAACCTGAGTTTGGATCACGCTCATGCCGCTATCAGCAACATCCGAACTTATTTCAACACCACGATTCATTGGCCCGGGGTGCATCACGATGCATTCGGGTTTTGCTTTCTTCATTTTATTTCGATCAAGTCCATAAAATTGGAAATATTCGCGCACCGATGGCACAAAGGCACCAGCCATTCTTTCCCTTTGCAGGCGCAGCATCATAACAACGTCAGCATCTTTCAACCCAGCTTCCATATTGGTGAAAACTTCAACACTCATTTCATCAATGTGGCTTGGAAGCAATGTTGTGGGGGCAACGACGCGAACATGGGCACCCAGCGCATTCAAGCTGATGATGTTGGAACGTGCAACCCGGGAGTGGAGGACATCACCGCATATGGCTACAATTAAGCCCTCAATACGGCCTTTCGCTCGTCGGATCGTTAGCGCATCAAGTAGGGCTTGCGTTGGGTGTTCATGAGCACCGTCGCCGGCATTGACAACACTACAGCCAACTTTTTGGGCTAACAGTGCGACAGCGCCGCCAAGGCGATGGCGAACAACAAGGACATCTGGCCGCATCGCGTTTAGAGTCATAGCGGTGTCTATAAGTGTCTCACCCTTTTTTAGGGATGAGTTGGCGACCGCCATATTCATAACATCAGCACCAAGCCTTTTGCCTGCCAGCTCAAAAGAAGATTGGGTGCGTGTAGATGATTCAAAAAACAAGTTGATTTGCGTACGACCACGCAAAATATTTTTTTTCTTATCAACTTGGCGTGAGATTGCGACGTTATAATCTGCGCGATCAAGCAGAGTCGTAATGTCGCTAGCAGTTAAACCTCTTATACCGAGTAGATGGCGGTACGGAAACAAGGGGAATTGCGAATTGTTTGTCATAGCAAGTCTTTTCTATAAAGCTGTCGCGCGTGGACAACAAGCACCTAAAAGCAATCTTTTCACGTTTTTATACCCCAAAAAAACAAAAAACATATAAAAGACTTTAAATCTGATTCTCATTCTATAAAGGATCTTATAGTGTCAGCTTTCGATAGCAAAAACACAGGGCGTGCGAATTTATTCTTAAACGATCCAATGTTATTTAATGTTGCATCGTCTTTACCTGCCAATTTATTGACAGGTTTTGAGGAGCTGGGCGCTTTTGCTGGAAGCATCGAGGCCAGGGATCTTGCGCGATTGGCAAACCAGTATCCACCTAAACTGAATCGCCATGACGAGTGGGGCAAAAAACGCCAATTCGTTGAATTGCATCCAGCTTACCATGCTTTGGCAAGACGCTCGAAACATATGGGCTTAACAAGCTCTATTTGGGAAAATCGCCCTGATGAAAATAAAGTGCGCTATCAAGCCCGTGCTATCCGGCTGTTCCTTATGGCACAGCTCGAGAACGGGCATCTTTGTGAAATTACGACCACAAGCGCTGGTATCGCGGCGCTCATTGGCGATGTCGATCTCTATCGCTTGTGGCAGGCCGCATTGTTGAGCCGACAACACGATGCAACTGACCGACCAATCGAGCGAAAAAAAGGGGTAGCTTTTGCATTCGCTCTTCAAGATGCGGAAACGCAAATTCCTTTTGCACGGAACAAATGTCAAGCAAAACTTTTGAATTATAATCAAACACTTGCCAGAAATATCTACCAGTTAAGTGGAACCAAATTGCGGGTATCAAACCCCAATGCCGATGCCATATTTGTAACCGCGGAACTTGATGGTGAAGTGTCCTGTTTTTTGGTTCCCCGCTTCAGTGACAACGGTGAGTATAATCATATAAATATTCAATACCTTATCGACGAAGCTGGTTATAAATCGAGGCCGATTGCTGAGCTATCGTTTGATAAAAGCTCTGCATGGCTTGTTGGGCAAGCGAGTGAAGGCAATAAAATAGTGAACGACATTGAAACGATGGTTCGGTTCGATGAAGCGGTGATCGCCGCGGGGAATTTGCGAACTAGTTTACAGTTTGCTATTGAATATTTACGTAGGCAGGCAGATGGAAGGATGTCTGCCGTAACTTCGCGGGTGTTTGCAGATATTGCACTTGATGTTGCGGCAGCAGAAAGCTTTGTGATGCGGCTTGCACAAGCTTTTGATATGGCAGCGCAAGATCGCAGCCAAGCGGCTTTCGCGCGGATTATGACGCCGGTAGCGGCTTTTTGGATTAATGGGCTCGTCGCCCCAATTTTGAGCGAGGTTATTTCGCAAGTTGGCGCCGCTGCCTATCAAAACGGGGCATTTTTACCGCGCTTCCTCAGTGATTCCTGTGTCCGGCTGTTGGGCGGCAAAAGCGGCAATCAACTGGTCGGTGACATTATTCGTTCAGCAGAGAGGGCCCCCAAATTATTTGATGAAATTATTGGACAGATGGGACAGGGTATCGGGCCCGCTGGTTCAAGAACGGTAGAGGTGTTAAGAGCTGCCGCACAAATCGCCTTAACCGACGATGGTGCAGCTCGGCTGCTTGCGGAACAATTGGCGTATGCAGCAAGTGCTGCCGCTTTAAATAAACTACAGATCACACCTGTTTCCGCGGCTTTTACCGAAAGCAGACTCGGTGGCCAATGGCGCTCTTCCTACGGTATGTTAAGCGCCCGCCATAATCCGGGACATATACTTCAGGCACTTTACCCAAAAGTTTAGATGGCAAGCTTTAAACAATAATTCTATCAAAGCTTGCTGCGTATCACATCATTTCAGTTCCTTTGTGCGAATTAAACTGGTGGGAATTCTAAAGATCTCTGATTTGAATGTGTCGGTGACATCGGCGTAAGATAAGTTTGTTAAATTCAGCTTTCGAAACGTTTATGCGGATTAATGCTGTTAGCAATGATAAAAGACGCGTGTCATTTAGTCTAACTCTGTGTTAAATATTAATAAGTTAGCCTTGAATTGGTAGATACTAATGGCGATTCAGATTATTTGAGTTTGTCATATAACATTCAAGCATGGGATGGTACGAACTGTTTGCTTTTTTTTGTCACGTCTTGGCTTAAAAACAGATACAAATCGCCCTGCCATACTGTGAAATCGATGCGGGTAATAAAACCGCCAATAATTTAAAACCCAGATTATCTTATGACTTTATTTGGTGTCCGAACCAACCGATTTATCGCTAGGGTCCTATCGCCGGCGTCTGCTATCGTAAAGTCATTAACTTATAACAAATGCCAATATCCGCGTCTCAGATAGAGCGCGTGATCATGTTTCTACTCTGAGATCGCTGTCGTGGATAAATCGCATTAATTTAAAACCGAGATCATCCTATGACTTTATTCGGTGTCCGAACCAGCGGATTTATCGCCAGGGCCTATCGCCACTCAATTTATTATGATGTTGAGTAGGCAATGTGTCATCCAATCGTCTCGTCCAATGAAGATTGATTACTGCGGTTTACAAAAAGGCTTCCCCTCGATGTTGCAGTTTAGGATAAGCATTAACCGACAACACGCGGATAGTTTTTTCACAGATCAAAGCACTGCGTTGTAGTAGCGAGCGCCTTGCTCGCCCACTGTGACCGATAGCATGAAACACAATTGGCTGGAATCGATGAGTTCCAGTTGCCGGGGATTGTTATTTGGATGTACGCCTCAGCCTTAGTTCTTAACACAGTCTCGGGTAATGGATCTCGAGTTAGAATTAGCCTTAGTGGTAATCGACACACTAACAATGCCTCGCTAAAAATGTGAGCTGTTAGTCAATCTTTCACGGATTTAACAAAGTAGCTACACTTTCCAATTCAAAAACGCGCTAACACTTATTCAGCGCTATTAGAAAACGCAATTCAACTGTTCTAATGTTACAGGTGCGACAATCGCCCAATCCGTCGGATTGCGACCGCGTGAAGATTAAGTGTTGATGAGCGTCGTAATCCAAGTGGTGCTGAAGCAGCTACTGCTCCACCCAGCTATATGACTAATAGTGCAAGGGTGTAGGGAAAATCGATAACGCACGATCGCGCGGCTTTGTTCTTTTAACCACCCAAAGCTTTCAAAGACATTTTCTTCATCCCAAGCTTTGGTGCAATGATAAGCGTTAGCGGTTTTCAATCTGGCTATAGAATTCTAGCGCCGTATTTTTTGATTATACAATTGCCAAACGTTCCCGCGGAGACTATTGATCTTCATTGGTACGATGAACCATCCACCTTTCTGTCTATTTCCAAGTACGAAACCACTCAGTTTATTTATGACGTTAATAAAAGTGTCATTCGATCATCTCGTCCGATGAGGATCGATTTTTTCAAGTGCCGATAGGAATAAAACGTTCATGAGGCTAACACTATGCCACTTATTGACACGACCAATTGTGTGTTCTGAGTAGGCTTGACGTCACAGTGCCCCGATTTTCCGAGACTCTTTAGTTTATAGTTTGTGGAATCTAAATACGCTTTGAATGCCCAAGCATAGATGAATTATCGAGCAGGCGAACGATTAACGGTTACGTTATTACCCTTCTATCTAAGAGAATACTGTAAAACTTTGCGGGTTTGTAACGGCGACTACTAATCTTATGCAAATCCTACGTGAATAGTTTTAGAAGCGCCGACAGGCAATAATCAAACCGGGTTGTTGAATTGCGATTTACTATCTTAGAGTATACGATTTGTATGCCTAAATATCTTGGTAAAGAGCAATCAATCGGCCCCAAATTAACGAATTGCCCACTGAGTAAGCACGTCAATTTTATTATAAGGATGGCGCGGATAGACATACTGCGCAAGATGACAGGTTAGCAACAATCTATCGAAAAATGATAGGCTAGTCATCGTGATCATGTGGCTCACCGATTGATATGTTTGCATCGTCTAAGGTGAGATTACTGTTTGCACATCTTTTATACATCCACTCTGTGAATTTATTTTTTACAGGATCTAAAAGGTAAAAATTCATAAAGTGGATTTTATTTGCAGCCATGCACCATGGTACAAGCTCTTGAGAAATACCAGATTTCTTTGAAAGAAACTCGGTTGCTACCTTTATCCCTTCTTCGCAACTCTCTGATTTGCAATAGCCCTTGTCATGAGCAATTTCATATAGTTCCCGATGCCCAAGGGAATTTAGCATCGATTGTAAATTTATACCGATTAAGCCCAAAGCCAAGCAGATGATGGCGATAATAAGTAATTTTTTTCTTGAAACACGAATTGTAGTCATTGACCTAATTTCTTTTGTTGTGCAATCAAGCGACCTTGATCTAATGGCGATATAGCCTGTTATATATACACGATGGCATTAGCACGCTGGTTACTCGCTTCCAATATTTAATATTTTGTAGTTGGAGATCCAGAGGTGTTTAGATCCTTTATGGTAGGCACAACGTAAAATGGCCGGCAATATTGGCTAAAGGGCCAAGTTGCATCCACTGAGGACAGAATTTAAGTATTTTCGGGTTAAGGCGAGTTTAGTTTTTCCCAAGATGAATACGAATAAGTTTGGAACGCTTATGGCGTTGGGTATTTTGCTTATTAAATTTGTGATATCAAAACAAGAGCTAGGTTGCCAGCGCACCTCAACAGTATAGTTTAGTCAAAATCATAATTTGAGGCTTTGGGCTTTAGCTGGTTGTCGGCCATTTCAGTTGATCAGCCTACGGTTCGAAGTTTTTAATAATAATTCAGCGAATACGTTGGGTCGTACTTATAGGAGACGTTCAACGGCACCGCGCAAAAAATAGCTATTTAACGTCGGTTATGCGAGGTCTTGGCATGTGGCAGAACCAATCTTCTTCCTAGAATTTTCAAGCTATATTTCAGCGTTTTGAAGGCGGTGGAAAGGTTTTTGTGAGGAGGGCGACTAGCGTTGATTATCAATCTAGCGGAGTGTTACTGGACTAAACCAATTTCGATGGCCCAAATATTGTTTCAAAGGCTTCGCGCATCACCATATCGAAGTCGGTCATAGTTAAAGGATGCCCACAGTCGACTAAGCTTGTCACGCCATGGTCGGTTATTCCGCATGGTACAATCCCCGAATAATGCGTCAAATCGGGTTCGACGTTAATTGCTATACCGTGATAGCTTACCCATTTTCTGATCCTAACACCAATAGCTGCGATTTTGGCCTCAGCAGGGGTACCATCAGTGTTAGGTTTGAGGTCGGGTCTGATAACCCAAACACCGACGCGATCCTCACGCCGTTCGCCTTTGATATTCAATATGGCCAGCGCTTGAATAATCCATTCCTCTAACGCTGAAACAAATGCACGTATATCCTCACGTCTACGTTTAAGGTCGAGCATAACATATGCGACACGTTGCCCCGGGCCATGATAGGTATATTCACCACCACGACCTGCTTCAAACACAGGCAACAAAGTCGAATTAAGCAGGTCATCTGGCGAGGCGCTTGTGCCTGCCGTATAAAGAGGAGGGTGTTCTACCAACCAAACTAATTCATTTGCTTGACCATTTCGTATTTGAACGACCCGTTCCTCCATAAACGCTAGCGCTTTCAAGTACGGCGTTAAGCCTTCTTCAACGTGCCATTCAACTGGTTCTGTCGGAATTGTTGGTAGCAGTCTGTGATCCAGTGAATCACGCATTGCTTTTTTCATAATGGACTCCTTGATAACGAGTAATCCCATCAGAGACCGACAAACCCATCAAACCAGACTATCACATAACCTAGATGATGGATCTCGGTTAGACAAAAACGTCAGCGACCGACAAAGCATGAGGCACCAAGCTGTTTTAAAGTGTTGCAAAGTGTAACTGCTTCATCGCGCGATCCAAGCTGCACACGGACGCGGTAATAAGTGCCACGATTGGGAATCGTTGCTTCCTCAATGCCGATAGGCAAATGACTGATGTAGGAACCGAATCGGCTTTTCGCCTTGGCAAGTGAAATCTTCGCCAGTTCTTGTGTTGGGTTTGACGCAAGTTGAACATAATAGCTACCAGCAGATCGCGTCACCATCGGTTGAACTGTTTTTGGTGTAATTGGCGTTGGAGTCGGGCGCTGCGCAATAGTTTTTGGTGATATTGGCGCGCTAGATTTCGCTGCGTTAATTGGCAAACCTGTTTCTGCAACTGTTTCATTGGTCGCTGACTGGTTTGAGCCCGTATTTGTGTCGTTTACTTGGTTTGATTGCAAGGCAATTGTTGACGGCGTCGGTTTTGACTGCGTCTGATGATCCTCTACGCTGTCAAGACTGTTTTTCGACTCCGCAACGATCGTATCTATCGTATCCTCTCCAGTCGTTTCAGAGGCTGGCGCTGATGTGGTTTTCTCTTCCGTAGTTTTTGTTTCCGACGATACTATTGACCCTTCGGGTTTTACAATAATAGAGGGTACTACACGCGTGGGAACAACCTGGTTAGAAGCAGAAGAGATCGCGTTATCGATACCCGACTGTTCTATGGTGTCCTCTGTTGAGGCAGGCGGTTTATCATTCAACGCAGTAACATCTTCTGGTGCTTCTGATGTGTCAACAAGCACTTTCTGAGTGTTTTGTTCGCTGTGGCCGGCTGCGCTTTCATAGGCATCGACATCAATGTTTTCGTGGTTTTTGTTGTCCTGGGGTTGGGCAGCAACTTTATAAGGGCTAGAATCGGCATGAATGACGGCAGGAGCAACACCCATCCTGCCAGATTTACTATAATAATAGCCTCCACCAATAAAGATAATCAATAACCCGAGCAAACCCCATAGGAAGTAGGATCGCCGTGTTTTTCGCGGACTATAGCCGCCTCTGTCCATTGCGTTCGCAGCAACGCTATTCCAACCCCATTGAGCATTGGGATCAAAATGGAGATTGGTTGCTGTTGCGTCAAACCGCTCATGTTCAGATTGGCCACGCGCGCCTTCTTGAGCGGATTGCAACATTTTGTTCGCGTCTTCAAAAAAACTATCTTGATCGTCGTCTTTGGATTTTTCAACTTCTTGTAGATGGCCGACATTAAATACGTCGTCAAATTCATATTCTAAGCTGTCAAAAAATTCTTTTTTGGGGGTTTCTTCAAACGGGAGCGGCGGAAGCTCGAAATTATCGATGGGTTTTAAGCGTTCATCTTCAAATCTATAAGTATCGACATCGGGCACCTGATCAGCCGTGAGTTTTTCTGAATTTTGATAGTTTGTCGAATTGAGATTTGACGATTGAAACTCTTCCAAAACTTCGTTTAAAGGCGCGTTATCGTAATCGGTCTCAGGCGGGTGATTTGATTGATTTAACTTCTTTGCATTATAGCCATTCGAGACTTCTTCGTTGAAAAAATGTTGCTGTTGTTGAACTTGCTTATCTTCAGCCCAACTATGGTTACGGCGCATTGGTGCGCCGCGCTCGCCTGAAGGGCGATCCACAAACTCCGCATAACGATCCGGATTTATCATTTGGCGATCGTCTATAGCGGTTTCGCCTAACTGAGCGCGATTTGCAGGCTTAAACGCTCGGTTTAAATTGTGCTCCTCAATGCCATCATCGTCGTTTCGTTGGTATGGCTGTTGGGACGGCTTATGATGATGAACATCGTTGAGCGGTTCAACATGAGGAGTGGTGCCAGCACCAGGCTTTGGTGCCGAGGTTGTGCCCTGCGACTCATCCACTTTAGAATAAATATGGTTATTGAAGCGAAGTGGCCCCGAGGGTTGGTATCCGCTTGAAGCTGAGTTTTGTGGCTGTGTGACCTGCGGAAAAATCGGAGTTGTAAAATCCGACTCCAGATTATCCTCAGATGCCACCACCACTTTTTCAGTTTGTTCAATGCGATCAATAGGAGCGTCGAACGCCTCCACGTCGTCTATACCAAAATCCCGATTATCATAAAAATTTTCGTTTAACCCTGCGTCTGAACTTCGCTCGCTCGTTATTATATCGGATTGCCCACCATCATCGCCATCATGAAATGTTCCAGGCTTAAGCTGATGGGTAACTACCGGTTCACGGCTCCCTGAGATACCATGGCGTTCATAACTATCTTGGCTGACGTCCAAAGTGCGCAACTGAGGTTCAGCAAATTGACCCATTTGGCCGGTATTTGCGCTATTCAAATCGTCATAACCAAATGGATCTAAAAAGTTTTTTTGGTTTACGCCGGCGATCTGGTCAGCATTCTGTTTGTCCACATCTAATGGCATCGTCACATCGTTGGATGCGCTATCTGAAAAAAATTTCTCAGACATTGCCGAAAAATCCAAGTCGGCATAATGTTCGTCATATACTTCATATAAGGGCGCCTGCTCATTGAAATCCAATTGTTCTGCGCCATCGTAGAAATCAGGTTGGTTGCTCAAATCATTGAGGTGCGCGCCTGCTACGGGCGGGGGCGCAGGTCTCAGCCTCGAATCTTGCGCTTCGTTGACATCGTTGAAGGTCACTTCAAGATTATTTTCGAGTTCATTATCAAGAAAGGATAAATCTGATTCTTCACTTTCATTCACGCCCTCACTCATTTGATGATGAGCAGAAAGAGGTTGCCGTGGCGATTTATTTTGAGTTTGAGCATCGCTGGACATTGATGGATCGAGATTAAAGAGCTTGGTGAGCTCCATCAGAGGATCATCTCTATGATTTACTCGATTGATCTTCTCTGTCTTGCGATCTATATCTGTCATAACTCTTCCTAGGCGATCGAAATTCAACTTCGATCGCGTCCCGCAACTTCGTGGTCCCAACTAAATGTGCTAAATTATTGCATATATCATGGTTAACCTTGACAAGTCGTTAAAATGCCAACCATCAAATGGAATGATAATCTGTTCTTAAATGAAATTCAACGCATCTCAACAGGTGCATCTGCTCCGATTATAGCAAGGCCTGACTTTAGCACATTGGTGACGACCTTTACTAAACCGAGGCGCGCATAAGACAATTGGCGATTATCTTTACGAATGAACCGTAAAGAAGGGTCATCATTGCCTTTATTCCAATGGGCATGGAGACTTGAAGCCAGTTCATAGAGGTAGAAAGCCAGGCGATGAGGTTCTTGGTGTACTGCTGCCAGCTCTATCACACGCGGATATTCCAAAAGTTTTCTCATCAAAGCAAATTCACTCTCGTCGACGAGCAGATGGAAATGGTCTGCCAAGGTCGGCATCCTCGTTTCAACAATACCCAGTTGTTCTTGGGCCTGACGGAAAATAGAATGACATCGCGCACAAGCGTATTGAACATAAAAGACCGGATTATCCTTTGACTGCTCGGTTACTTTAGCAAAATCGAAGTCGAGAGATGCGTCCGCCTTACGGTAAAGCATCATAAACCGTACAGCATCTGGCCCAACCTCATCAACGACGTCGCGAAGCGTTACAAAATTGCCGGCACGTTTTGACATTTTAAACGGCTCACCATCTTTGTATAGGTTGACTAGCTGACAAATCAGTGTTGTCAAATGCGCTTTACCACCTGAAACCGCTTTTGCAACAGCCTCCAATCTTTTCACATAGCCACCATGATCTGCGCCGAGGACATAGATCATTTCTTCATATCCACGGTTATATTTATCTTTAAAATAGGCGACATCGGCAGCAAAATAAGTGTAGGTTCCATCAGATTTAACCAAAGGGCGATCTTGATCATCGCCTACCTCAGTTGAGCGGAATAAGATCTGCTCACGGTCTTCCCAATCATCAGGTAATTGGCCTTTTGGTGGCGGCAAAGTGCCTTTATAAACAAACCCATTAAGTGTCAGATCGTTTATCGCTGTACGGATCGCTTTTTCGCCATCTTCATGAAGTTTACGTTCAGAAAAATAAATGTCATGATGAATATTGAGGGCAGCTAAATCATTCTTGATCAGTTGCATCATGGCGTCAATTGCCCGCTCTCTAATCAGAGGTAACGCGTCGTCGCCCATTTCTAAAAGTTTATTGCCAAATTCATTTACTAATTCTACCCCGACTGGTTTTAAATAGTCTCCGGGGTAAAGACCTAATGGTATTTCGCCGATCGTTTCGCCTAATGCCTCGCGATACCGTAATAATACTGAACGCGTCAGAACATCAATTTGTCCGCCAGCGTCATTGATATAATATTCTTTAGTAACGCTATAGCCCGCAAACTTTAATAGATTTGCTAAAACGTCACCCACCACAGCACCGCGCGCGTGCCCAACATGGACAGGACCAGTAGGATTTGCTGAAACATATTCAACATTGACTCTGCGCGCGCCCCCGATTTGGGAGCGTCCATAATCCAGGCCTTCAGAGAGCATAATTGTTAATGTTGCGTGCCAGAAGTCTTTCGTGAGTTTAAAATTGATAAAGCCGGGGCCAGCAACATTCACCGATTCGATATCACGATCACCAACAAAAAGCTCAACGATACGGTTGGCTAACTGCCTTGGATTTTGACCGACAGCTTTCGATAACACCATTGCTGCGTTTGTGGCGAGGTCACCATGGGAACTATCACGTGGCGTTTCGACGCTCACCCGTGACAAATCCAAAAAACCACCTTTGCTGTCTTTGATATCTGACGTTTCAAGCAATTGCTTAATTTTTTGCTCAAAAATGTTGAATATATTCATGTTCCGAATCCGATTGTATTTTCAAGTCGGCTTAAGCTAATCATAGCTTAAGGTCAAACAGCCGATGATGTTGTCTTATGGCATAATTATCTGTCATGCCAGAAATAAAGTCGCATACCAGCCTGGCATAACGACGTTCCGAACATGTTTCAGCTTGGTTTTTCCATTCCAGTGGCAAGTCGTTTGCATTTTCCATAAAATGCTTGAATAAATCATCGACAACTTTTTCGGCTGCTTTTCGGCGTTGGAGAACCGTTGGATGGTAATAGAGGCGATCATAAAGAAATTGCTTCATCTGTTGTTCTTGACTTTTCATCGTGTCAGAAAAACTTACAACCGGTATTCCTGCTTTATGGATATCATCTACAGATTTCGGTTGGAGCCGATTGATGCGATCATATGACTGCGAAATAACATCCTCAACCATGAGGGTTATCTGTCGGCGCACTAATTCATAGCCGCATATCGTTTGATCTATGGTCGGAAAATCTTGTTCAATTTGTGCAATGATCTTAGCGGATAGTGGGACCTCTCTTAGATCGTTGATTTTTAACAGGCCTGACCGCAAACCGTCGTCAATATCATGGGCATTATAAGCAATGTCATCAGCGATAGCAGCACATTGTGCTTCGGGGCCAGCGTAATCTTCCAGCTCAAGATCCATCTCGACGTTAAATTTTTTGATAAAACAATGCAAAGGTACAGCGGCCCCATTTGAAGTTGTTTTAAGTGGCCCGTTGTGCTTTGCCAGCCCTTCCAGAACTTCCCAAGTAAGGTTAAGGCCCGAAAATTCTGGATAGCGTTTTTCCAATTTGGTAACGATACGTAACCCTTGGGTATTATGATCAAAACCGCCAAAATCCCTCATTGAACGGTTTAAAACCTCTTCGCCTGCGTGACCAAAGGGTGTGTGACCAAAATCATGGGCGAGGGCAATCGCCTCACTTAAATCCTCATCAAGCTTCAGCGCTCGCGCCAGCGCACGAGCAATCTGCGATACTTCGATAGAATGGGTTAAGCGTGTACGATAATGGTCGCCGTCTTCGGCGATAAACACCTGTGTTTTATGCTTGAGACGTCGGAAGGCATTGGAATGAATAATTCGATCACGGTCTCTTTGGAAGGCGGTTCTTGTTGGGCTTTCTGGCTGTGCGAACAAACGGCCACGGGTCAAAAGTGGATTGGTGGCGTAAATTGCGCGCGGGCCGTAACCAAAGCCTATTTGGCCATAACTATGTTGTTTTAATACATCCATTGCATCTCGCCCGCTTCCACACTAAATTCTATACTAAATTAATTTGATTATTAAGCACGATAGTAAAAACATCAAGGACTGTTCTGCTATGACGATTTTAGTTACCGACAATGCGATAAAACGGATCGCCAAAATTCTTGCCGATAAGGACAGCGGTTCTGCGTTGCGGGTGTCAGTTGAAGGCGGTGGGTGCGCTGGCTTTTCGTATAAATATAATCTCACGGACGACCAGAGTGAGGACGACGTCGTTATCGAGCGAGATGGCGCAAAACTGTTAATAGATGCAGTGTCGGCCCCATTTTTAGAAGGTGCAGAGATCGATTTCGTTGACGATTTAATGGGGCAAGCGTTCCAAATCAATAATCCAAACGCGGTTTCGTCATGTGGGTGTGGCACCAGTTTCTCAATTTAGTTTCGCCAATATGGTTCATAAATCCGCTATAATTTTGTGCACTATTGGATTTGAAACGCTAAAAATAGCAGGTTATCGCTGACGATGATTATTACACCCAAGCTTGCTGCAGTTTTGCTGACGGTTTTGCTTTTTAATTTAAATTTTTTCATAGTGGCCCGGAATGCAAATGCTGAAGATTTAGCAAAACCGGAATTAGGGTTTCGTGCGCCCAAACAGCAAAACTCAACCAATCCGTTAGCAGCCAAGGATGATAAAGGCGATAAAGCGACGACCAGCGAGCCTGAAACACCTGAATCCTCAAATCTCATTTTGCGGGCGAAACTTAATAAAGATGGGCCCGATATCAACGATGGTCTAACTTGGCGAATTTATTCTCCCCTTATCGGCCTAGATAATAAGCTTCCTTTGATCGCTACTGCTTCAGGGGGCAGTGCTCACTTTACGCTGCAGCCGGGGACTTATTTCGTGAATGTCACTTTTGGTCACGCCAATTTAACAAGGCGGGTCAATATTCAGAAAAATCACCCTGTTTCAGATGCTATGATATTAGATGCTGGCGGGTTGCAGATGAATGCCACTATGCCAAAAGGTAAAATAAACGAAAAGCGCTTGTTCTTTGAAATCTATAAAGACGATGACGAAAACGAACAGCAATCCTTGGTTCTAGCTGATGTTAAACCAAATATGGTGGTACGGCTGAACGCTGGGATGTATCACATCGTCTCAAAATATGGTTCTGCGAATGCCATTATGCGAACAGATGTCAAGGTGGAAAGTGGTAAAATCACCCAAGTTACGGTGTTGCAGCACGCCGCTCAAATAACGCTCAAATTGGTTCGTCAAGCAGGCGGAGAAGCATTAGCCGATACCAGTTGGTCTATCTCCAACGACTCTGGTGATATTATTGGTGAGATGGCAGGTGCCTACGCATCTTTAGTACTCGCCGAAGGTGACTATGTCGCGGTCGCTAAAAATAAGGACGTGATTTATCAAAAAGAGTTCTCCGTGGAGACGGGTAAAGACCAGGAAATTGAAGTTCCGGCTGAGCCACAGGCTAATGAAGATGCAGATGCCCCAATGGACTGAGTTGCAGAATAAGAATGGCTTTATTAGAAAGAATTTTCCGTGGAAACCGAGGAGTTCCGGCTGAATCACAGGCTAATGATGATGCAGATGCCCAATGGAGTGGGTTGCAGCATAAAGACAGCCTTTATAAGAAAGAATTTTTCGATAAATAAGGTGCGAACCGGGAAATTGAAGTCCCAACAGAGCCGCCTACAACTTAGAAAACGGAGTCACAAGCCAGTAAATCGTTTGCAAGTAGGTCCGCGATTTTCAATCTTCCGAAATCGACGAAAGTTTAGAAGCTGATACTTGACCTCATTTAGTGTCAAGCTCGACAACTGAATTTTCAGCAGCACTTGCATCGCACAAATCATAGTTAGCGCGATCGCGGGTTTTGCTGGCATCGAAAGTTTAGCCGCCGCAGATGCATGGGTCTATAGAGCGTCTCGCAGACGCGAGTTTGAAATTCATTATCCTCAAGCCATGGCGCCATTAACTTACGAACAACTTTTTTGAACCGCGAAAAAACGTTATTAAACTACTGATCACTCATAAATTAGCGAATAGTGACGAACATATCCGGCCTGTAACCAAAATTATTTTTTTATTTGCCCGGTGTTACGCCAGAAAAACCCTTAAACGTTGAGATAATTCTAAAATTTCAACATGAAATTGCTATAAAAATCCCCACATCGCCTAATTTTGTTTTGCGTCTTTATTTCAAGCATGCTAAATGCGCGCTTAAAACGGGCAGCGGATTGCCGATTGTCGTCGGGTTGAAATCCACTAAGTGTATCTGTTAATACAATTTTAATTAACAAATGCATGGAATGTTTGATAATCTAAAACCGCTAACAATAGTAAGGCAACATTAACAGTCGAGGTTCTTAAATGAGTGATACAGCAGAACGCGTAAAAAAGATCGTAATTGAGCATTTAGGCGTTGACGCGGATAAAGTAACGGAAGGCGCAAGCTTTATTGATGATCTCGGCGCAGATAGCCTTGACACTGTCGAGCTCGTTATGGCCTTTGAAGAAGAATTTGGTGTGGAAATTCCTGATGATGCCGCTGAAACTATTCTAACAGTCGGCGATGCTGTCAAGTTCATCGACAAAGCATCGGCTTAAACTGATTGATGGAAGCGCAAGGCGCTTCCTCTTTCTTTAAAACAGCGTATTATCGAAAATTGACCAAATCATTCAAGGATCATAGCATGAGGCGTGTCGTCGTTACCGGCCTGGGTTTAGTTTCACCATTGGCGGGCAACGTAAAACACAGCTGGGAATATCTACTAAAAGGTAAAAGCGCAGCACGTCGTGTTACTGAATTTGAGGTTGATGATTTACCGTGCCAAATAGCTTGTCGTATACCGGTTGGCGATGGCACCGATGGCACATTTAATGCAGATTTGCATATGGAGCCAAAAGAGCAGCGTAAGGTAGATCCTTTTATTGTTTATGCAATGGCGGCAGCTGATGAAGCACTTGATGACGCCAATTGGCACCCGGACAATGATTTAGCACAGACGAGGACTGGTGTTCTCATTGGGTCGGGTATAGGTGGTGTTGAAGGCATAGTTGAGGCTGGTTATACTCTTCGTGACAGAGGTCCCCGGCGAATTTCACCTTTTTTTATACCAGGTCGCCTTATTAACCTGGCATCAGGCTATGTCTCTATTAAGCACCATTTACGTGGCCCCAATCACGCGGTTGTTACTGCCTGTTCTACAGGGTCCCATGCTATCGGCGATGCGGCGCGGATGATCGCTTTGGGTGATGCCGATGTCATGCTTGCTGGCGGGACGGAATCCCCAGTCAATCGAATTTCGTTGGCGGGCTTTGCAGCGTGTAAGGCCCTTTCGATGACGCATAACAATGATCCAGAGCGCGCGTCTCGGCCGTATGATCGCGATCGCGACGGCTTTGTCATGGGCGAGGGCGCAGCACTCCTTGTACTCGAGGATTTGGAGCACGCGCTAGAACGCGGCGCAAAAATTTACGCTGAGATCATTGGCTACGGCTTATCAGGTGACGCTTATCATATAACAGCCCCAACAGAAGATGGTAATGGCGCCCAACGCTGTATGGAAATGGCGATACAACGCGCAGGGATTACAGCATCTCAGATAGACTACATTAATGCTCACGGCACATCAACAATGGCAGATCTCATCGAGCTCGCCGCTGTTGAACGTGTAATGGGGGAGGCGGCATCTAAGGTTTCCATGTCGTCAACTAAATCGTCCATAGGCCATCTGCTTGGTGCGGCAGGGGCTGCTGAGGCAATTTTTTGTGTGCTAGCAATTCGGGACAATGTGGCGCCTGCGACGTTGAACCTTGATAACCCTGAGGTCGAAACTAGAATTGATCTCGTGCCACATAAACCGCGATATCGTGAAATAAATACGGTTTTATCGAACTCCTTTGGCTTTGGCGGCACCAATGCATCATTGATAATGCGACGATTTTCGAGCTAACGATTTTTAAAAAATTATTGTGTTTTTTGCCCATTGTTGGCTTTATAGAGACTTAAAATCAATCAGTTTAAGTGAGGCATGGCGTCGGTAATGGCGAGTGATGATGGTAAAAAATTAAATGAAAAGATGCCCAAAGAAGCGAACAGTGAAGCCTCTCACTCAACTGGCTATCAATCAATCAAGTCGTCGTTTACCGTCAACAATGAAGAAAAATCAGCAAACTCTGGCCGATCAACCCGCTCCAATATCGGCGGTGATAAGCCAATATCCACCAAGGAGCAGACAGATAAAACAGTGCCTGCATCTTTAAACAAGGGAAATCCAGAGCAAGCAGCAAACGCAACTTCTCAACAAGATCAATCGATCTCTGCATCGAGCGAAAACGCTTCAGTCCGCTCAAAAAAGCTCGCTACGAACCATTGTTTTATTTTTCTAAACTTCCTATTTTCAGCTGTCATTATACTGATCATTGTCGCGGTATTAGGCCTATTCATCGCAAAGGGTATATTCAACGGTGCTGGGCCATCGCAAGAGAGTGCAATTGTATGGATTAAACCAGGTACCGGCATCAAAGGTATCGCCGCAATCCTCGCTGATAAAAAGCTTATTAAATCCGAACGCTTTTTTGTCTATGGTGTAACCATTGAAAATAAAAGTAAAGATTTGAAAGCTGGCGAATACCTGATACCAGCGCATGCTTCTATGAAACAAATAATCGATATTTTGATCAGTGGAAAGCCGATTCAACATAGTTTCACGGTACCTGAGGGGCTTACTGTGCAACAAGTCTTTGATCGGTTGGAGCTTGAAAAGTTTTTATCTGGTGACCTACCCAAGGCTTTGCCGCCAGAGGGAAGTCTCATGGCGAACACTGTGAGCTATTCCCGCGGTACGACACGTCTGGATATTATTAAACGGTTGCAAGCAGAACAGGCCAAGCTCGTAGCCGAGGTCTGGGCTGGGCGGGCACCTGACCTACCTCTAAAAAATCCGTCTGAATTAGTGACGTTGGCTTCAATCGTCGAAAAAGAAACGGGGATTGCTATTGAACGACCGAGGGTAGCAGCGGTCTTTTACAATCGATTGGCAAAAAATATGCGGCTCCAATCGGATCCGACGGTAATTTATGGTCTCTTTGGAGGCGCGGGAAAACCAGCAGATCGACCTATTTATCGGTCGGATCTCGAGAAGGAAACACCTTTTAATACCTATAAAATTTATGGACTTCCTCCTTCGCCCATTGCTAATCCAGGTAAAGACTCATTGGAGGCAACCGCGCATCCAGCCAAAACTGACGATCTATTTTTTGTAGCCGACGGGACTGGCGGTCATATTTTTGCCAAGTCCTTGAATGAACACAATGCCAACGTCCGCAGATGGCGTAATCTCCACAATAATAGACAACCTACGAATTATTAATCACTAATGCTGAGGATTGTTGTAAGTTTATTAGTGTGCTGTTGTCTATCTTGGCAGTTTTGTAACTGCAGGCGTAGAGGATCTGAAGCTGTTGATTTGCTTTGGCTTTTACGGCTTCACTTGCTGCGACGTATTTTATCGTTGCAATAATTTATCAGCTTCCATTGTTAATATTTTTTCACGACTAATATCCTGCTCTTCGACGCATAAACATTATATGCAACATAACTGCCTATAAAAAGCCGTGTCGAAAATATGTAAGTTTCGATAGGTTAAAAATTGCAGTGGAGTAGACTTGGCACTTCTCACGGCCCTAGAAAAGGTAAAGAAGCATAAACCTAAATTGCGTGTTAAGGCGGTGGCAGCGTCAGAAAATAAAATACTGCCTCTGTGTCTACCCAGAGAAATTTCCGTTCTCTCCCAATCTAACGTTTTCTTAAGCTGTGCCAGATATTAAATTACAGAATGTAATTATAATTTTTTGAAACAATTTTGAGCGGTCAAATAAAGCTTGGTGTTTATTCATAAGTCAAAGACGTCCATTCACCCCACGCACAGAGCTTCTCGACCAAAGGAAATGTGCAGACTTGAAAGATCAAATGCAAAACAAATCGTCCCGACAAATATTACAAAGTATGACTGGTTTCTCCTCTTTCCGGCAGATAGCGGACGAGGTGGCTATCTTATGGGAGGCAAAGTCGATCAATGGCAAATCACTCGACTTACGAATTAAGCTGCCGCAGGGGTACGAATTTTTAGAGTATGAAATAAAACGGAATGTTTCGAAAAAAATCGCGCGCGGAACAATTATATTGACTTTGACAATCCAAAAAACGGAGGCCGCCAACAGACGGGTGAACCAAGAATATCTGGTAACACTTATAGATTTATGCAAACAGTATGAAGCTGAATTTAATATTCCATTGGTCGCAGTGACCAATTTGCTTCAAATAGCCGGCATGACAGCCATCAATGGCCAAACAGCACCTGAGATGGAAGTCGATGAACCTTTGCAAAAAGCGATCATTGAATGTTTCAACACTACATTGGATGTGTTGATTGATACGCGCTGTCGCGAAGGTGAACGGTTGGTTGCGTCAATCCGTAACTTTCTCGCTTGCTTGCAACAAAAAGTCATTCTTATTCGCGCCGATCCGGCACGCGACCCTGCTCAGATAAGCGAAAAGCTTAAGCGACAAATTCAGTTGATCGTAAATGCTGTGCCAAGTTTTGATGAAGGACGGCTTTATAGCGAAGCCGTGATCATGGCGACAAAAGTCGACGTTGAAGAGGAGCTTGATCGGCTTGACCACCATATAGAGGCTGCACAAGCCTTGCTCAACGGTGAACAACCTGTTGGGCGAAAGCTTGATTTTTTGGTTCAGGAGTTTAATCGGGAAATTAATACCTTGTGCGCAAAGTCAAATAGTATTTCAATTACGTCTGCAGGGCTTGAGATGAAGGCCTATGTTGATAAGATGCGTGAACAAATTCAGAACCTTGAATAGGAATCGCTCTCGTGACCAGATCGGATAAAAATAAACAGATTGATCGAACGAAAACGGCGTCATTGGTTAAGCGGCGGGGTATATTGTTAGTGTTGTCATCGCCTTCTGGTGCTGGTAAGTCAACTTTATCAAGGTTGCTATTGGAAGAGGGGACGCTCGGTTTATCGATAAGCGTTACTACGCGACAGCGGAGACCTAGTGAAGTTAACGGTATCCATTATCATTTCATTGATATTGATGAGTTTGAGCGAAGACGTGATAACGATGAATTCGCAGAGTGGGCCAAGGTTCATGACAATTATTACGGCACGTTGCGTGCAACTGTTGATAAAGCTCTGGACGAGGGCAGGGATATGCTATTCGACATTGATTATCAGGGCGCTGAGCAACTTCAGCAAAAATTAGCTGAAGATGTCGTATCGATTTTTATCCTGCCGCCCTCAATGCAAGAATTGAAATCGCGGCTAAGACGACGCGCGGAAGACAGTGATGAGGTTATTGCTGTACGATTGGAAAATGCCCGGTTGGAAATGGAGCATTGGCGATCCTACGACTATGTTTTGGTGAATGAGGACCTGAATAAAACATTTGCAGCACTCAAGGTTATTTATGAGGCAGAAACCTTCAAGCGTCATCGCGCAGTCTATCTGGATACTTTGGTTAATAATTTGATTGCAGAGAGCGTCGAATTTTAGCGTCTTCCACATAAATTAACGCCACGTTTAAGCCGTTCTCTATAATCCACTGCTTTCGAATAAGGTCGAATGTCGGGCTCCACATATCTACCGCCGGATCGCCTTGGAATTACGTCAAATGCTAAGGCCGCAGCTGAAGAGAATTTCATTGATAGGTTGAGGTGCAGCATGA
>Ga0308161_1002108_pt1 | contig 21929 bp, 19 predicted proteins | sample PhyFR2_FD_201034 | JGI IMG/M metagenome (GOLD analysis project Ga0308161, IMG submission 201034) | Phyllosphere microbial communities from UC Gill Tract Community Farm, Albany, California, United States - DLSLF.R2 | ecosystem: Host-associated > Plants > Phyllosphere > Unclassified | place: USA...
GTGCCCCTGGCCGGGCTCGAACCGGCACTTGCCGCTTATCTGGCGCTGACGGGATATAAATCCGCTGCTCTACCAATTGAGCTACAGGGGCGTGATCGTTGCGATCACGCCGGTATTCGAAAGCCGGGCTCGTAGCGGTGGTAGGCACTCATGGCTTGAGCATACCATGCGCTTGTTGTCTAACGTGCGGCGCGGCTTGCGTGCCGCCGGTGCGGCCGACTTCTGGCGCGACGTGGGCCTCGCTGAGACGGTACGTTGTAACTCCGCTACCAGGGTGTCGGCTCGAGCTCGCTCGACGGCAGCCTCTCGTAGCGCCTCGGCCAGCGCCTGACGGGTACTGGCTTCTTGCTGGCGAGCGTGCTGTTCAAACGTCTGACGCTCCCGTTGTGCGCTCGCAAGCTGTTTTAGAAGTGCCTGAGCTTCCTGCCGTGCCCGATCGATCTCTGCGTGCGCTCTATCTTCAATTGCACGCACGTGGTCGGCCTGACGATTGCGCTCGATGGTGATCACCGCCTCACGCTCGCTGTAACGGCCCTGCAGCGCACCAAGCTCTTGTTCCATCTGGGTGCAACGGTCACGCAAGTCCTCGCGTTGCGTGGTCAGGTCGGCAATTTGAGTAAGCTGTTGATCGCACAAGCGCTGGAGATCGGCCAGCCGCTGTTCGGCCACAACCAGCGAGTGCCGAGCTTGGTTGGCGGCAACGGAATGCTGATGGATCTGCGCTTGCCAGTGGCTTCCCGATTGCCAAGTCATCTTGTAGTGCGACGAGGTCGGCACGCTGGTGAGCTAGGTTGGCGTCAGCGTGGCGCTGTGCGGCTGCCAGCGCATGCCGCCACCACCGTGAGGCCAAGGCCGTCAGCTATGCAGGGGCATTGGGCAGCTCAAGTTTGACGTGCCGCTCGGTCAGCCGCTCACCCAATCGCCCTATTTCATAACGTAAATTACATAGTATGAAGCGAAATAGCACATTGTCTGGCCCGTCGGCGGCAGCCACCCATCTGGTACTGCCGGAACAGCTGGCCCAGCAGGCTACCGAGGCGGTGCGCGAACTACTCGCCGAAGCGGCCGCCGCCAACACCACTCGCAGCTATGCTACCGCCCTGCGTTACTGGGCCGGCTGGCACCAAGCCCGTTACGGCGTCGAACTGACCTTGCCGACGGGCGAGGCCGTGCTGATCCAGTTCCTGGTCGACCACATTCAGCGCAAGAACAAGACCGGCCTGGTCAGCGAGCTGCCGCCGGCGATTGACCAGGCGCTGGTGGCCGCCGGCCTCAAGGCCAAGGTCGGGCCCTTGAAGCTGTCGACGGTGGTCCAGCGCGTGGCGGCGCTCTCCACGGCCCACAAGCTCAAGCGACTGACTAACCCGTGCGAGTTGCCCAGTGTCAGGACACTGCTGAGCCACGCCCGCCGAACCTCAGTCAAACGCGGTGAGCGGCCAACCAAGAAGACGGCCATCACAAGCCCTGAGCTCGAGGCCGTGCTGGCGACTGAAAGCGTGCAGATCGAGCTTCCGGCGCCACGCGAACGTCGAGCGCACGGACCCTGGAGCGATCTGGCACTCCACACTATCGGCTGGCGCGCGTTTCAGGATCTTTGTTCACAGGTATGCGAGGTCGTACTCGGCCGACCGGTAGAGATCTTCCGTGAAGCAAAGGACGGCGGCCAGGACGCGGTCTTCCTCATACCCTCGGGAACGGACGCGCCCATCGGCACGGTTCAGTGCAAGCATACGTCCGATGCTATGAAGGCCTTAAAGCTAAGCGATCTCACCGCCGAGCTTGAGAATGTCGAGGAACTGGTCATAGCCGGTCAGGCGAACACCTACGCCTTCATGACGAATATGAGCGTGGATGCGCCTGTCGCGGCGGCGATGCGCGCCAAGCTACGGGCGCTCGGCGTGCGTAGGCCGCACATTCTTGGTCGCCAGTATATTGTCCGGGTCATCAGGACCAGCGCCCGGCTGCGGGCCCTCGTTCCACAGGTCTACGGCCTGGGAGACCTCACATCGATCATTGATGAGCGCCTGAGCGAGCAGAGCCGGGCGCTCCTCGACAGTTGGATTCCAAAGCTCCGCACCTATGTGCCCACAAAAGCGCACCGCGACGCCGTCAACGCCATTTCCAACCACGGCGTGGTGCTGTTGTTGGGCAATCCGTCAAGCGGAAAATCAGCCATAGGCGCGATTGTCTCGACGATTGCTTCAGAAAATCCGGAAAATACCGTTCTCGCTTTGACCAGTCCGCGCGATTTCGAGACAGGATGGAATCCGAACGATCCTGGACGCTTCTTCTGGATCGATGACGCATTCGGCTCAAATGTGCTGCGCGACGACTATGTGCAGGACTGGGCGTCGACCTTCTCGAAGCTGCGGGCCGCGATCAAACACGGCAACCGCTTCCTCCTGACCTCCCGCAAACATATCTATGAAGCGGCGCGACGTCGGCTTGGACAGCGCAACCTTGCCCAATTCGCTGATGGCAGCGCCGTCGTCGATGTCGGCGAGCTGACCTTTCAAGAGAAAGCGCAGATTCTCTACAACCATGTGAATTTCGGCGAGCAGAGCCAGAGTTGGCGATCAAGCGTCAAGCCACACCTAGCCGCGGTCGCTACCGTTCGCGATTTCCTTCCTGGGATCGCTGAACGCCTCGGTGACCCGAACTTCACGAAGGGGCTCGCGCCTCGCGAAAACTCCGTAGTTCGCTTCATGGAAGAGCCGAGGGAGCATTTGATTGACACGGTCAACGCCCTAGATGATCAGCTTCAGGCCGCGCTCATCTTGGTTTATGTCCATCAAGCTGGCTTCGATCCCCGCGACCACGATGTGTTGGCTGCCCAGGCGGTCGCGGAACTGACTGCGTACAGCCTCACAAAGATCCAAGATTGTTTCGCTGAGCTGAAAGGCTCGTTCCTGAAACTCTCCGGATCAAAATGGACCTTCGCCCATCCGACGATATCCGACGCACTGACGGAGATCCTGCGCCAGAAGCCTCATATGATGGCGGCGCTCATACGGGGCGCGACGATCGACACTATTCTCAGCAGCTTCACGTGTGAGGGCTCGCCGCTTATTCGAGACGCGCTTGTCATCCCGACCGCGCTCGATGACGCTCTGGTCGCCCGGCTCGGCCGCACCCCCGATGAATGGCACCGCAATTGGATGCTATTCCATTTCCTGTCCTATCGAGCGAGCGAACCTGTGTTCACCAAGGCAATCCAACAATTTCCAAATCTACTTCGACGGTCCTGCTGGCGAACCGATCTTGTCGGCAACGATCCCCAGATCGCGGCCCACGCCCGAGCCCATCATCTCGGCGTCTTGCCGGGCGATCTGCGCTCGGTGGCGGCCGACACCCTCGAATCTGCGATGCTTATGAACCTAGATGCTTCCGTCTTCGACGAACAAGAGATGCTGGCACTCATACCGCCGCTGAGACTGGTTAGCATAGGGTTGGCACTGCGAACAACTGTGCTGCCTTCGCTGGAAGAGCGGATCGACGAGATCATTGCCGACGCTGACTTGGACGAGGAGCCTGACAGCCACTTCAAGAAGCTTCTTGGTGTACTTGATCGCATTGAGGCGATTGGTGTCGATGCCGACGCCACAGCCCTGATCGACGAGGCGCGCGATCAGGTGAAACGTTCAGTCAAGGAACTGGAGGAGCGCAAGCGCGAGCGGGAGGAAGGCTCAGAAGACGAAGCGGATTGGACGCACATCGTGACGCAAAAGAGGGAGGAAGCTTCGGCTCCCACTCCGGTCGTCACGGAGCGCTCGGTGTTCGACGATGTCGACAAATAGCCATGAAGATGCCCAGCGACTGAGCTCAAGCCAGTCGGAGCCGCCCTTGACCAATAGCGCGTACGCAGCGCGTCCCCTACGAGGCGCCGCCGCCGCTCAAGCGGGTTTCGACTATCAGCTCGACGTCTCAATCCTTGCGGCCCTGCAACTTCTCCTCATTTCCAAGGCGGCTACGCGCCTCGTGCTCGAACCAGCGAGCGAGGAGGATTTGGAAGCGGATCTCGAACCCCACGTGCCAGGACGCCTCCAGTCCAGTGCGACCGTCGCAGGCGGTTACAAGCTTGTCGTCCAAGTCAAGATGGACAATGGTGAGCCATGGTCGATCGAGGATTTCGAAGCCTTGCTCAAGCACGGCTCTGACAAAAAAGGTGGGCGCCGAAAAGCCGTTCATCATCTCGACGAACCGAACACTCGCTATCTGCTCGTCACCAATGCCGATGTAAAAGGCGCCGCCCGTGGACTGCTGGTCGAAGGCTTCGAAGACGTCTCGGACAAATCGAGCTTTCCCCAGAGCCTGCATGCCACATTGAAAGCTTCGCCCGAAGGGCGAGTCGCTATCTGGGGCAAGCTCACCGAGAAACAGCTCGCATCTGACATCCGAGCGCTAATGTCAGACCTCTTGCATGTTCCCAAGGTGGAGCAGCAAAAGCTCCTCGAAAAGCTGCGTCTCGAAGCTAGGCGACGTACCCGAGGCAGCACGCCCGGTCTATGGACGGGCGACGACCTTCTCGCAACGGTGCAGGCACATGGCGGGTTCCTCGCCAGCTCCGCCAGCCTTGAGCATTTCGTGTCCCCGGCGAACTTTGGCGAGATGCTCAAGGTCCTGAACGACAAGAGCGCAGTTGTCATTCGAGGCCCCTCGGGCACAGGCAAAACGCACGCGGCGCTCAAGCTCTGCGATATAGCGCGTCGGAATAATGGTGCGCTGGAAGTCGTCACTGTGGGCGCGGACGATGCGCCGACGAGCGTGCGTAAGACCATCAACAAAGGACCGACACTTTTCTATGTGGATGATCCATGGGGACAACTCAGCCTACGCGGAGGCAGCGAAGCTTGGACCGAGCAGTTGCCACGCATCCTTGCCAAGGCTACGCCGGATCATCAGTTCGTCATCACGTCCCGCAGCGACATGATGCAGAGCGCTAAGGTCGGCGATAGCCTCAACGCATGGTCGATCGAGCTGGATGCGGGCCAGTACCGGGACGGCCAACTCTGCGACATTCATGACAACCGCATGGACCAGCTACCGGCCACGCTGCAGACCAAGGCATATGCCTTTCGCAATGAGGTGCTCGGCAGGCTTGGCACTCCGTTTGAGATCGAACTGTACTTTGCGCATATGCAAACCGGTCCCAATGTCGGTGAAGAAGACCATGTATTCTTTCGCCGGCTGCTCGAGTTGGCGCAGCGCGATGCAGTGGAAGGCGTTGTCTTCAGAACGCTATCGTCAATCGACACATGCGGCACTTCAGTCATCGTTTGGGCGCTGCTGGCGGCACGCGGTCAGTTTGACCGCGGCCGACTCCACCCTCTTCAGCGTGCGCTACGCGAGCTTGATCGAGCACTCGGCGACTGCCTAGACCGTCTTATAGACCGCATGGTCGCAGCTCGCCATCTGCGCCAGCCGGCACGCACCATCGCCTTTGCTCACCCCAGCGTCCGACAAGGTTTTGAAGCCTTCGCTAAGGACAACTGGGGCCAGAGCGAGTCTGCAATCGAGACTCTGATCGCCGCGCTCGTTCAGTTGCCGCCAGCCCACTCCGGTTGGGGTTTTGAAACTGCCGCCCGAGTATTTGAAGTGACGCGCTCGTTCGCTCGCCGAGCGGACGTTGATCAGACCTTCGACATTGCCGCAAGCAGCCAAGAGTCGATCGATGCCTGGCTGGGCGATAGCCTCATGGATCGCACTTCCAAGTTCGCGCCCTTGTTGGAGTTGGCGTCGGAAGTAGGTAGCGATGCGTCCATACCGAGCCGGGTGGCTCGATGGTTGTTGAAAGGCACGCAGCGGGGAGGTTCCTTGTTCGTCCATAACTGGCAACCGCCTGTATTCGACGAAGCCTGGTACGACACCGTGTCAGCGAGCCCGTTCGCGGCCAAAGTCGCCGAGCGATTTATCCGCGAGCAGCTTGGCTTCGACCGAGGAAACTACGGCTCGGGGTTCGCCAAGCGGCTCGATCGCTTCGCACCTAACCTCACCCCGGCCTACCACGACGCCGCGCGCCAAATGGTCGGCAACGGCTTCGAGCTCAATGCCGACGCCGTCGCGGCCGGCGCCGTGCGCGACCTGAATGGATTTGAGAGTGTCGTGCAGGCTGCGCTTGATGACCTCGTGAGCATCCACCGTAAGCATGCTCAGAGCGGCCGGGAAAAGTGGCGCGCGATCGAGGATGGCGAACGGGATCATGCCGTTAAAGAGGCCACGCAATCGAGCCATGAACGCGACGGCTATACATCCGGCGTCTTCGTCGACGCTTATGTCCGCCAGCTTCGCGCAGAGGGTCGCTGGCTGGTCCTTGCCAACCATCCGCGCATCGCGGAGTTGGTCCGCGCCTGGTCGCAGGCGATTGTGATGTCCCCCGGCCCGGTGGATGAAGACGAGCTTCGGGCCATTGTCGCAGCAGGCAAGGATATGGATGACGAGCCAAATACTTGGGCGGCGGTGCGGGAGCACTGGTGTGTAGCACTGGAGTCCGCGCTTTTCGCGCGCATCGCATCTGTTCCCTCTGCGGTGGATCTGCGTGACGAGCTTACGCTTACCGCGTTGAAAGTCGCGCCAAATGCGCTGATTACCGCATTCCAGGTGAATTGCGAGCAGTTTGGTCGGCAGGCCATGCTGCTCACTTCCATGCAGAGAGCTCGCCAGCGGCTTGGGAAGAACAGTCACGCCAAGCTAAGGCCCGTCGTTGGTGCACTTCCAAATGAACTCAAGGAAATATTCAACGCCTTTCCAACCAAGAAGCGGAAAGCTCGCGCAGTCAATGGTTCAACGCTTGCGCTCCTAACAGGCTGCCCATCGCAACTCGATGCGGAGGCGCTTGATCTGGTAGTGCCGGTTATCAGCGAAAGCAGAGGCGACGCCTCGCCGGCGATCGCTCAATGGCTGACAATCGCCAGCCGCCAGGAGCATGCCGTGAGCGCGACCGAGGCGGCGATTGCAATTGGCGATATCACTCTCGTTCAAGCAGCGCTACGGCATCAACGCGCCGATGCGCGCCGAGCGGCGCTACTTTATCTGGCACCGGCATTACCGGATCCGTTACCACCGACAATCCTTGCAATGGCATCCGATCCCGGTAGCCGAGTTCGCCGCGCCTTAGCCGATTTACTCGCAGAACGGCCGCATCCGGATCACCTGAAGACGCTGTTGACTCTAATGTATGACACTTGGTCGAGCGCCGAATCGTATTACGACGAGGCCCCAAGCTTTGACATCGCGAGGGCTGCCGTCGTTGCCCTTGCCGAGAACGATCCCTTATCCGATGCAATCGGCGATTCGCTTGTCGATCTCGCCAATACTACGGTTGACCGAACGCTCAGCCAGTACGCCCTAATCGTCGCGGCGAATTACTGCAGTACCGGAATACAGAAAAAAATCTGGAACTTCATCCACATTCCGGAAGCGCGCTGGATTCGGCTCGATGCCCTTGATGCCCTAGCTCACGCGGATTCCATAGACTCAAGCATCGTCGCGCGCCTGACTCCTGCGTTTCTACTGCGTTCGCCAGCCATTGTTGGGGCATCAGCGGCGCATCTCGTCGGCGCTCATGCTCCGGCGAAAAATGCTCTGAAAATTTTTGAGCGGATCGCCAGCTCGAACAAGCGACGCGCTCTGCTGCTCGTCGGGGCCAACGCAATGGCCAGGCGTGACCGCACGACTGCTGATCGGATCCTTGATTTGCTGGAGTCCGGTCATCCTGGGCGTCGATTATTGACGGCGACCGAACCCCTTCCTGCCTCAATTCTAGACGATCTTGGCGAGGTTCGGCTGCGAGAGGCTGTCCGAAAACGACTTTGTGATCGCATTGCTGCCTCTTGATAAGCTCCAGCGCCAAATTCCCAAAGCTGATGCGCTAGATGTGACGCTCGTACTGTCATCCGCTGTTAGCTTCAACTTCTAGCAATAGGTCCATACATGCTCGCGCTGGTCCTCGCTTCGTGCTGCTGACTGATCTATGGAATCGCATTAAACACCTGCGGTCCATCCACCTCATCCCTTCAATGCTCGATCTTCCGCAATCATCGATTCGAGTCGAGCTTGCATCTGGTCAAGCGCCATCCCAAAGGCGTTTAGCCTTTCATCCCTTACGTCCCAGCCTTCCCAGCGCATCCCCTGCAACCACTCTTGCGATTTTGCATAATTTATATTTGCATCCATGAATTTTTGAGATCTAATTGCTGATATGGACCATAGCTCCGCGAGCCTGTACTCCATGTCGCGATCTCGCGCGGCTTGGACATCAGGAATATCCTTACTCCTCAAGGGATCCAAGTATTTCCTCGTCTCCCGAATTGCCAGGTCGGTGGCAAGCATTGCCTCTTCTCTATCCTTTTCTATCAGGCGACTGGTTGCACTCGCGTGATGCCGCTCACGTTGAAAGTATTGAAGTAGATTACCCAGTGACCTAACTAATGTTGACACCGGTTCCATGTCGTTCTCCATAAATCAGGGGTGCATGAGTTGAAGCGAAATACGACGGTATCGCTCCGCTGTAGATATCAATCTTACGCCGGCTTTATATAACCAGAAAGGATATGCAAAAGCGACAGCGAGAGGCGGTGAGCGGAACGTCATAGACCAAAATCGATTTCGTTCCAATGGCTTGGGACTCAAGCCATATTTCAGAGCAATGGGGAATCGCAGATGCGGAAAGCTGATCACCAAGTGCAATGCCAAGAATTATTTTTTCAGAAAAGCATTTATTGAACGGAGCCACACGGTGTGGCGGTGAGGTTATGACGCTCCCCTGTTGGACAGATGAGAGTAAAGCTCCCTCCTGCAGCTAGCATCTAGACGGGACGCCTAGGCAACCCTACTTAACCGGCCTGCAAGCTCGCGACTTCGTCGTTGCTCAAAAGCAGAGGCTGGTCCGCAGCCGAGCCAATCGGTAGGCGAGATTCCGCGCCCGGCGTAACGACAATCACCGTGATGACCTCGTCCCGCAAAGAGTTGATTTGGACGAATTTGAGACCCGCCTTCTCGAAAACATAGGCCTTAAACAACGGGGAACGGCTGACGTTCGTCTTCCCCGGAGGTACGCGCTCTCCCATGCCCTCGATGACGTCGCCTGGGTTCGTTAGCTGGTCCACCGCCTTGGCGTCCGGAGAAATGCCAGCTGCCAGCATGGCCAACGCGAGCAATGCGCCGGAGAGGGTCTTCATCGTTCGATCCTTGACGAGGAATGCGTAGCGAAAACGCTACTGCTGGCCAGATCGGCGTGCAAGCGCCAGACCCTGGGCTTCTCAAAACGTCTACAAGGATAGACAGATGCCCTCCGGTTGGCGGCTTGCTATGCCCGATCTTGGCATGGTCAAAGAACCCATAGGCCGCAAAGGGCAAAGGCCTCGCATGCGAGGCCTTTGGTCGTCGGCGCTTGAGTGGAGGTTCTGGCCCCCGTCCCCCAATCATGATGGGTGAAGTGGCCTAGACGACGTAGAAATATTGGCATCATGAGTACCGGAAGGCACTCGGGGAAGTGCCTGTCGCTGTGTCAGAAAACGCCGCGCAAGCAGCGCGCTTTCCATTCAGGTTCACTACTATGCACGTGGACCTACACCCGCCCAGCCAGTCGCTGCGCCATCCGTGGCCCGCGCTTTGGCTTGACCACTTGTCAGCTAGAGCACCAAGGTACTTCTAAATAGCAAATCTTCGTGGTACATTTTTCGTACATCGATGGTTCGATTTCAAGAGGGATGGCATGAACAGTCGCAAGACGGAGATCCAGGAGTGTCTCGGAAAGTTCTGGGATGAGATGGCCATTGAGTTGGGAGAGGATCCTGAAGACACCGGCTCACTCATTGATGCGCCGCTGGATTCGCTCACTGCAGTCGAGGTAATGGTTGAGATTGACAAGCTGCTCAAGCGAAAGATCCCCGCCGATACAGTCATACAGAAGGGTGGTTACCAGTCACGTGAGCAGTTCATCGAGAAGCTGAGTACGCAAGTACTGAAGTACATCGAGGAGCACCCCGATGGAGATGAATGAGAGAGACGTTCAGCGCTCTCGAATTGCGGAGCGACTAAGGCAGGCACGCGAGTACGTTGGCCTCTCGCAGGACGACGTGGCCGCTGCCCTAGGAATTTCGCGGCCGGCGGTGACCCATATTGAATCCGGAACCAGGAAGGTCGAGGCAACAGAGCTCAATGTCTTGGCCAACCTTTACCGTAAGTCTCTTGACTTTTTGTTGACCGGTAGGGAAACGGTAACCGACGCCCCCGAGCAACTGGCGTTCCTCGCCCGCGCGATCAAAGGGCTCTCCGATCGAGACTTGGATGAGGTAGCTCGTTTCGCAGAGTTTCTGAAATACTCGCCTAAGGCCGCTTCAAAGGAGTAAGGAATGCTCCCACAGCACATCGCAAGTGCCTCTCGTCGAGCCGCCGAGATCTATCAGGATTCCGGGGCAAAAGCCCGAGTTGAGAGGGATGGGTATACCCGCGTCGACCCATTCATGGTTGCGGGGAAGCATGGTATTCCTGTGCTATTACGCCCCATGGACAAGCTGCTCGGAGCGTTCATTCGCGATGAGGTATCCGGCATCCTAGTGAATTCTGAGCGGCCCGCCGGCTTAATTCATATGACCTGCGCCCACGAGCTAGGCCACTATTTCCTGGGGCACGACACTACGGCCGACGACTCGATGACGTTTAGCTCGCGAGCAGATCGTCGAGAATTAGAAGCGGACTGGTTCGCTTATCAGCTCTTAGCACCTCGGGCGCTCATCGCCAACGTGATGCGACGAAAGGGCTTGAACCTTTACGCTCTCAGCAATCCGCTGGTCATGTACCAGTTCTCGCTGCGGCTGGGCGTCAGCTACTCAGCTGCCGCATGGTCCATGGCACGGCAGAGGCTCATGCCTGAAGAAGCCGTAAGGAATCTGCTTACGGTGCAGCCAGCCGAGATCAAAAAAGCTCTACTTGGCGAGCAACTTTACGATGCTCATAAGGATGTCTGGCTTCTGGATGAAAGCGACCGCGAAAGCGTGCTTGAACCTCGCAACGAAGACCAAGTGTTGGTTCATCTAAGGTCCAACGCTGCGGCAGGATACCTTTGGTCTCTAGACGAGCTGGCCTCAGAAGGCTTTCAAGTTCGACCCATTCCATCCAACTCGGAGATCTCCAAGGACACGCCGGATATAGCTTTCGGCGGACAGCGAACCGTGAACTTCCTTGTAACTCACTCTGAAGCTGGCAGCACATTGGAAGGCCGGCCCAGGCAGCTGTCAATGAGCGAGGTCCGCCCTTGGCTGAAGAGCAGTGAGCCATCTAACAAGTTCGAGACCAAAGCTCAGTTCGAACGTATCGAGTCCGGCCTCACGCATGTCGCCAAGCAGCAGTTGCTTAAAGGGGCGCTGGCAGCGTGATCGCAGAAGAGATTGTGTTGCACCAAGTACATTTGCCGCCACGCGATCAGGGTCGACGACCCACGTGTATTGCCTTCGCGCTCTCGGAAGTGAACCTGCAACATGCTACTAACCTTGAGGCCCTTAGCCCGGAACATCTGTATCAGGAAGCTGCCAGTATGGTCCCACACTGGAGCCCTATGGATGGAATTCCACTCAACCTCGCGCTCCAAGCCGCATCAACGGGCCAACCTGAGGAAAAGGATTACCCATATCAGCAAGAAGAACCACGGTCCCCGGTCGCGCCCCCACCTCGCAATATGACTCTGTACGGAGCCAGAGTGGAGCGATTGCCATCCGACTCCGGATCAATCATCAAGGTGGTGCGCAACCAACAGCCCATTGGCCTTGGCTTACAGCTGACACAGAGCTTTTTTTGTCCTTTGGGTGGTTTGATTGAGTTTGAGGAAATAGCTTTGCCCGATGTGCTTCACGCTGTCACGGTCGTCGGACTCGGCTGGAAAGATGGTGAGCCTCACTTCCTCATTCGTAACAGCTGGGGAGAGCACTGGGGTTTAGACGGAAGCGCGTGGCTCCCTGATAGCTACGTCCGCACACACACAATCTGTGCTTTTGGAGGCCAAGGTGGCGAAACTGTTCAATGCAGATAGGATTGTTCCTGCGTGGTTGGAAGCCGCACGTCACTTGCACGCAACAAAGAACCGGACAGACCGAAATCTAGTTCTAGAGATCGCCACGCCCACAGCTTTGTCCGCCAAGGATCTAGAGGCGATCAGGAAGATCGATAATGCACTTCGAGCGGGAAAGAGCCAGACCGGCGTTTATACCGTCGCAGGCACGCTTTTCCCTCAAGGCGTTTACTATCGCTTCAAACGCCCCGACTTCTATAAGCGCTACCTAGATGCCATGAAGTACGGAAAGAAAAGTGGCACTTGGGGAACATATGCTATGCGCATGATGGAAAGAACTCACCCCAGAACAAAGAGAATGGTCAATCCTCTTGAAACCATCGTGAGCAAATTGCACGAAGCCAAGACAGAACGAAAAATTCAGGCGGCATATGAGCTCGGCGTTCACGATATCGCTGACATTGTCGACAACGGGCTGGGCTATGAACTTCCGATCCATGAACCAGCCACAGATGGCGGTCGCGCAACCAATATTCCATGTCTGAGCCACTTGAGCTTCAAACTCGACGCAGAGCGCGGCACTGTCGATCTCACGGCGGTCTATCGCTCTCATTACTACGCACAGCGAGCTCTGGGAAATCTACTTGGCTTGAGCCAGCTTCTGTCGTTTGTTGCCAAGGAGTCGGAGCACGAACCAGGCGTGATGACATGCGTAAGCACGCTGGCTCGCTTGGACGTGGAGGCTTTCGGGGGCGCTCCCGCAACTACTGCTCTGCTAGCAGGCTTGCCCCCAAACGCAATCAACTAGAGTAGCGTGGCCTGCACCTTTCGCTCCAAGGCATTGTGCGAAAGACGGTAAAGGTCCTGCATACCCTTGCGGAACTCGCGTGTGCCGCCATAACTGGGGTGCCGGACTGTGACCACGGTTATACCGAAGCGCTCTGCATACTGAGCCGCATCTTGGCCGATCGCAACGATCCGCTTGATGTTTAGCCAACTGATAAGCGCCTCGTTAAGCTCATCGACCTTACAACGCTCGCTGGACGTAAAGCGTCGGTTGGTAAATGGATTTCCTGTCTCATGGGGATGGAAAGGAAATACATTCCACAGTAATGGTGGTGTTTCGATCGCGCGTATTACCGCCCAGATCTCTGCTGCAGTACGCTCTGCCAATGCCGGACCTCTTGTGGCTTGGCGGCCATCGCAACCTGGGTAGCGCCGGGACAGCTCTGGAAGGTGGTGCTCATCAGTCAAGGCCAGACCGGTACGGCGCCCCCCCCGATAGCCAAGGTCTCTACCCATCCAAATGGTATCCACACCAATCTCAGCCGCTGCCGTGAGGTAGTTGCGAAGGTTCCTGCGTCTGGATTCGGCCGCATCTGCCCGATCATGGACAGGACATACATCCGCATATGGGTTGAAGACATCATCCAGGGTGAGCGCTGCGAGCGCTCTTACGAAACTGATCGGGGTCATCACTGTAAGGAGTTGGGAGAGGGACGGAACAACAGCTTGTGATCATCCATGTCCACGGTGACTATCCCACCACGGTGCTGTCTCAGCTGGCGAAACACCTCAAATCCGTTGAGGATCGCCAGCTCCCATTGCCATAGCTTACAGCGAGAGACCTCGTATCCCTCCACCATGCTCTGGATCTGCTTCAGCAAGCTGTAATCCAGCTTGCCAGCCTGCACACCCTCATAGAAGCTGAACCGCTTAGCATGGTTGAAGATCCATGTAGCGATCCCCTCTTCGATGATCATGGCTCTAGCGCCGTCTTCGTTCTCATCGATGATCGAGTTCGACTTGCGCTTTCGCTTCAACAGTCCTCGTAGGACGGGAGACCAGCCCAGATAGGCAATGTATGCCAAATGAAAGACATCGTGGAACCGATAGTCATCTGCCTCATTGCTGTTGTCAGTGAGGCGATCACCGATGTACACACCGTTGAGTGACTGCACCACATAACCATCGCGTTCAACGAATTCGATCTCGAACTTTCTTTCGAATCTTTCGTGTTCAGGAAATTCATCAGCCGGGTCAAAGAAGCTAGGATATTTCGCATCCGGACCAGGCCATCGGCTCGATATCTTCTCAAGATTTGCTCTGGCGATAGATTCCACGCGCAGATCAAAGCATGCGCAAGTGAGCGCCCACTCCGCAAATAGCAGTCCGAAATGCTCGCGCAACCCAGGCTGGCTCATTGCCTGCATGGCCGTCAGCGTTCTATTAGCTAACGTACCCGCCGAATGCGCTAGGACACCAAGCTGCCCAACTCGATTCAGATCCCACCCCTCTCTATGAGTGAGCAATAGGCCGTCGATTTGCCGGAAGCTCACAGGCTCACTGACTGACCTATCATTCTCGCCAAATCGTCTACGCAGGCTTCGGATGCAATGTTCGCCCAACTCATTGGGCTTGATGCCCAGCATCACTGCCGTGCTTACCAGATACCACAATGCGTCTCCGAGCTCCTCAGCAGCCATAGCACTCTGAGGCTCGGTAAGTTGATCACGTACGCTTTTCTTCACCGAAGCAAGAAGGCCGCCCGTCTCTCCAAAGTAGCCAAAGCGTAGATTATCGAACTCATCCGGAGTTCTCTCGAAGCGATTGGTCTCTCCTGCCTTGAGCGCATACTCTGGCAGAGAGAGGGGTTGAGGCTGAGGCAAAACTTTCATCATCATCAGCATTCCTTCGCTAACAAGAGGGTGAAAATCAGGGCAGTACCAGCTCTACCTGGCACTGACGCGCCTGCAGCCGGACACGCTTGCAGCAGGCGATTAAAGTTTCGCGATCTGCATCGATAGCCCCCAGGCGCAGGGCTCTGCCGCGAACCGCCATCGTTACATCGTAATGGGGATAGCGACCCTTGTTCTGAAACCAGCCTCGCTGCAGCCCAAGTCGAGCGGCAAAAGCATGGAGCTCTTCGAGTGAATCAGCCACTAGATGGCACCACTCCTTGCCACGCCAGCGTATCGCTTCAGCATCCACGTACACAGCCATGAGGTTTGTAAATATGCAAAAGATATGCAAATAATTAGCACGTATGGCCGAAAGATTCAAGACACCAAGCGATGCAATTCGACTGGGCTCGCGTATGCGGCAGTCCCGGCACTCTAGTGGCTTGACTATTGTTCAGCTGTCAAAGCTCACCGGGGTTGACCCTGGGCAGATCTCAAAGTTGGAGCGCGGCCAAATGGCGACCATGTCGCCAAATGTGCAGAAAATTTGCATTTCGCTTGGCTTGTCCACCACCCCGACCTCCGGCAAACGCGCTGGCCTGTCATCAGTTGGGGAGCGCATAGATGCACTGCTGGCGGGCTGTGCCATCAGCGAGCAAGCGCTTGCTAGGCTGATAGGGGCCATTGAGGAGGTCTTGCTGGAGGCGTCGTCACTCCGCTAAAGCCATAACCAACGCTGCAATCCAGACGATCGTTACAGCTGAGTCGACGTTTCCGGTCGGTGCCGTCACAGAGCCCTGGACAGGTGGGAATTGCTCTGGCTTTAGTCGAAAGATTCTATGCCCCGGCGTTGCGCCCACTCTAATGCCAACTTCCTCAGGCGCACGGGCACATCGACCAAGCCATTTGTCGTCTGCAGCCAAGCCCCTTCGTTGCCGACGCATTCGACGTCCTTGCGTAGCTGCCTAGTAGAGTAGCCAAAGGCCGTGCACAAGATCGCCTCCAAGCGCTCGGTTGGTGTGTTCTCGGTTGTAGGCGAAGCGGCGAGCAATGACGCAAGAGTTTTGCTGCCAGCCCGCACACTCGCCAGTGGAGTCCGTATACGCGGCGGCATCGTTACCTGATAGCCCAGGCTGCATCGCACATAGGTAACCCACGCCGATAGGGAGGCGCGTGAGCCTGGGTTTCGAGTGAGGAAATCGGCCAGTTCTGCCTGACCAAACGGGCCCTCTAGCCGCTGGTCACGGCAGAACCTGATAGCCACCGCTAGATAGAGCCGGCTGGTGTGCACCTGTCGATGGCTGTTGATCAGTTCACGTGCGTAGTCCTCTACGTCGTGCGCCCATGGCGCATCAGCACACTCCGCTAGCTTCGCCATCATGCGGCCCCTGTCGGCTGAGTCGCGCTTCTGTTGGGGCTCTAGACGAATCAGACCGCTGTCCTGCAGGTAGACGGTAGCCAGCAAATGGCGCCGTAGTCGGTTCTGCGGCATCAGCGCCAGCAGGGCCTCGCCGCTTAACGCCTGCGCAGTTTCCAACTGTTGATCCAGCATCTGAAACAGGGGCAGATCTGAGCGCAGGGAGGCAGCCAAGCACAGATTGTCCGGCTGTCGCGCTAGCAACCACTGCGCATAACCGGCCACGCATTGCCTAACCCACTCGCGTTCCAGGGTCGCAGACAGCAGCGATGCTTCGTGGCCAACCTGTGCTTTGAGCAGGCAGGGGCGGCAACGACCGGCACCATTGCCAGGTAGCTGCCGTCCACAGTCCGGGCAATCATGGCTGAGCTCGCTCTCTGGCACGCAACTCCAGCACCAGCGACGGTTGCTCTCTCTAAGTGCGATGACGCGGTGCCGGTGACATCGGCTACAGGTGCCATGCGACTGCGCCTGACGACATCGGCGGCAGCAGAGCATAGATGAGCCCTCGATGGTTAGGGTACCGAACTCGCAGGATGGTTTGCCGCAAAGCTCGCAGGGCCTGCGCTGAAGGTCGTACTTGACGCAGCTGGGGCAGATGGCACCCAGCCCTGTGACGCGTGCCGCGCGCGGGACGGGACGGTGGCACCGGACACAGCGGCGGTTGGCCCGCTGGCAGACACCGCAGATCGGCACAGCAGTGTCACGGCAATGAACCCTAGCCGATTTGCCGCACAGGTTGCAGGGGATCGAAATGAATTGGCTGGCATAGCAGGTACCGCAGTATTCGGCGCCCTTATGCTTGCGATGCGCCTTGGCCATCAAGCGCCCGCATCTATCGCAGGTGCGCCTGCCAATGCGGTCAGTGGCCATGGCGCTGCGGCACTTGGTCAAGCAGAAATTCGGCACGCTCGGTGCGCCAGCCTGGGCTCAAGGTCGCCTCGGCGCGCCGTACGGCTTTAAGACGTGCGCTAGGCGTGGCGCGCTTCCCGCGCGGATGGCCTGCCGGCAGCTTCCTAACCGCTGCATCCAGCCAAGGCGGAAGCGGCGACGAGAAGGCCAGCTGATTGAGGCCTTGTCGATCTGCAGCCCGCCATAGGTTGCGCGGCCATTGCGCGATTAGACCGTCGAGCAAGCGCATGTCCGCGCGTTGCGTCTGCACATCGCCCAACTCGATGCGTATGCGTGGACCCGCGTCGGCGAAGCGGCGGCTAGGCCTTCCGGCGAAGGCTTCCAGCAGCTGTTTGAGCCCAAGCCAGATCTCCGACGGCGCACTTCGCGAGCTTAACTGCTGAGATAGGCAGCTACTCAGCCATCGCTGGCCAAGCCCCACCTTCTCCAATGGTCGAGACCCTGCGCACAGATCACCTTGGCAGTGCCAGCACCGGGTCATAACTCCCTGTCGATGCGGAGCCACAGGTTCCCCGCAGCTTCCGCAGCGGTCGCGCAATTGAAGCTCATGCATCGGACAGGCGGTCACAAAGCTCAGCCGCCAACCGCGCAGGAATGCCCCGTCCTGCTCCAAGCAGGCCGGGCAGTAATGCAGCCCATAGCGCCGGCGCAGACGGTGATAAGTTCCCACCGCGCTAATCCACGGCGTAATGGCAGCCATCGGGTGCGTGCGAGGGGCCAGCTCCCGCCAGCCGGACAGACACATGCCTTCAATCCTGTCGACAGACACCTGCGCCTGATCAGCCACTACGCGAATCAGCCGCTCAGGCGCACAACGGTCGATATCGCGGGTCCAGACCGAAATGCCCGGTGCGTAGCGTGCACACAGCCGATGTGCAGAAGTACCCTGCGCGATGGCCACGCGTACCAGGTACGAGCTCAACAATTCATCGGCTACGGGCCGATCCCAACCGGCCGTGCGCATAGCTACACCGCCTTGGCAATTGCATCCCAGTTGTCTTTGCTGTTGGCCTGCACGCCGTGCAGAACCTCCGCGGTGATGCGCTCCTGGCCACTTCTGATGGCCAGCACCGCTGCCTCCTTGAGCAACGCGACTGTACCGCCGATGGCTGGACCGGCCATGCTGAAGACCAGCGGCATTAACTCTGGCTCGGCCAGGCCTGAGGGATGGGCCAACGGCAACAAGCGTTCGTAGGTGTATAGAAAGTTGCGATACGCCTTGTCCATCGTCCACAACCGCACTGGCAACGGCTGAAAGCGCGAGCGCATCTGTGGATCAAAACTCAACGCATGAATGGCTGCCTGAGTGCCGGCGGCCACAATGGAGATGTTCAACTCGCTACTCAGTACCCGCAGTGACGAAAGCAGATCGGCTGCACGCTTACCGGCATTAGTGATGTTGTTGAATTCATCCACCACCAGCACCCGCACCCGGTTGTGGCGCAAAATCGAGACCACCTGCGCCCGCTTTGCCGATGCCGAATCTGAGGGCCTGTGCACGATGAGCTCGGCGGTCAGGATGGCCGACCACATCTGCGATGGGTCCGGCGAACCCGGCATGTTGATCACCGCCACCGGCAGATCCGGGGTCCCCTGCTCGGTGACCAGCATCGGGTGACGCAGCGCGAATTGGCGCACGATGGCGGACTTGCCGTTATCGCCGCGGGCTACGATCAGCCGACAAGGCGGCCGCTGGGTCACCGGATAGGCAACCAGCTGGTCCAGCTCATCGAGAATCTGTTTGGCCTGCGGGTAGGCGATCCAGCGATCTTCCCGGCAAAAGGCAATGCGCTCCGCATCACTGACGTCGAGCTTGGCGCGCACTTCCGGCAATAGATGGTCTTTGAGTACGTCCATCACAGGCCTCCTACCTCAAGCAGCTCAGGCGCCTCATCAAACACCCCTTCTCCGGTCGGTGGCGCGTAGCTGGCCGGCGGCACCAGCTCCTTGGCGGGGAGGCGCTCGCTCCAGCGTGGCTTGGGCTGGGTGGCGACCTGACGCCGGGCCGACTTGGTCTTGGTTACCGCATTGGCCACCCGCTCGCGATTGCGCATGGCACTTTCGAAAATACGGTGCTCATCAACCTCGGCAGCCCCTTCTTGCTTGAGGCGCTTGGACGTCTCGCGCAACTCGGCAGCGCTGATGGAGGGGTTGGCCAGGTTGCGGTAGGGAATCTTCATGTACATGTCCACCGCCGGGTCCAGAAAGTAGACATCGGCGATGTCGCGCGGGTCGCGCACGAAGATGAACTTGCGCTTGGTCTTGCTGTCCTCGTCGGTGGAGTTGATGTATGGGTTGAGCACAGGGTCGTAATAGAAGACGTTTTCCACGCGGACGCCGTAGCGCTGGATGGTCTTCTCGAAATACGGCAAGAAATCCAGCTTCAGGCGTTCGGCGTCATGCGGGATGGGTGGCAGGCCGATTCCTGGGGTATCGCCCGTCCCCATGATCGCCCGCTCCCACACCCGCTGCGGGGAGGCATTGTTGAGCTCGCTGTGAGAGCGCTGGTGGTAGGTATTGACGATGAAGTCCACCAGGTACTGCTCTAGCTCCTTGAGCGTCAGCGAAGCTTCCTTCTCGGAGTTGTAGCCCTTGCGCTGCTGAATGTTGGAGAAGGTGGTACCGGGCACTTTCTTCAGCTCTGTGGCGATCACCCCCATGTAGCGTTCGATGTGGGCGCCGTAATGCGGCTTCTTGACCGGGCGCCATTGGAGGTCAATGTGATGGGCTTGGCAGCCACGGTTGACGGCCTTGCACTTGAATTCCTTGGCGTTATCGGCGTGCAAAGTGCCGATTTGCCCCCAGACGGGCCAGTCACCTGGCACTGCTAGGTCAGCCAAATACTGCGCCTTGGGGCACATCCCTTGGGTAACGCATAAGGCCACGGAGGTCGCCGAAGGCTTGTCCAGAGTCATATAGAACCCAACGACCATGCGACTGAAGACGTCGATCGCCACGGTGATCCATGGGCGGCCGATCGGCAGCCGGTACTCCTCGTCCACCACGATGACATCTGAAGGCGTGTGGTCGATCTGCACCACCGCCAGTGGATAGTCAGCACCAGGGAAAGAACCGCGAATCGGTTCGTACTTATCACGCGCCTTGTCCTTCATGCCTCTACGGCGCAGGACGGTCGCCGCATTCAAGGCCGCGATTCGGCGCCGGATCGTGTTGGCGTGCGGGGGCTCGATCCGCGCCAGCTTGCAGCGGTTCTTGACCTCCTGGACTACTTCCTGGGCCGAACCACGCTGCTTCTTGAGGAAGATGTCATCAATGACCGAGGCGATGACCAGCTCCTGTTCTTCCTTGAGCAGCTTGGTGCCCTTGTTACGCCCCCGCTTCTGGGGCACCAGTGCGGCCACATGTCCTGCATCCAGGTACATGGCCAGCCATTTGTAGAGGGTGCCCACGTGAACGCCGGCGCTGGCGGCAGCCTGCTCAGCGCCACGGCGGGTATTGTGCTGCTGATCCAACAATGGCTTGATATGCTGGAAGCGCGACTGAGCGATTGCCCAGTCGTCGTCACTGTAGTGCTGCACCGGAAATTGAGGGATATCTCCCTCCCCGTTGTCCGGCAGAACGCGGGTGACAGTTTCGATTCGCAGCCGTGTGCTCTGCTGGCTTTCCAGATCGATCGCCAACACGCTGTCGACCGAGAGTTGGTGGGTCACCCGGTACTTGCGCGAGCCCACGAGGACCTCAACGCCGGGCTCGACCGCAAAGAAGGTCGGGGAGATCATCGCGTTACCTCAGGCAGCCAAATCGGCGAGCTCATCGTCAACTTTTTGTGCAGGTCGGCCCGCAGGTCGCCATTGGCGAGCATGTGCCAAACCGTGGCAAGCGACATTGCCTGCTCCTGCCTGGGCCAATGGGCCGCGGCGATCAGCGCCTGTGGTGTGGTGGGGCCCAACGCACTGGCGGTGTAGCGAAGCTGTGCAATGCGTAGCTGCTCCATCGCCATCGTCCGGTAGCGCCGCAGGAACTTGGCGTTTTCCAGGTAGGGCGTACGGATGTGCTTCTCGGTGACGATCTTGAAGCGCCAGCCCTGCTGGCGGCAATGGCGCATTGCAGCCCGATATCGGGGGCACAGCTGGTCCCAGTCGGCGCGGAGCTGCTGCTGGTGTTTGACCTCGTAGACCACCGTCCAGAGGAGATCGTCTTGACTGTACTCAGCCAGGACATCCGGTGTGTAGCTCCGGGACTTGCCGTCGATCATATGGCTCAGCCTGAAAGGCTGTTCCTGAAGTCGGATCACGGCCGGGTCAAAGTCCAGGACGGTGAACCAGTCGCGTTCGAGCGAGGACTCAAAGCCGGCATGCCCGCCGCCCTGCAGCGAGAGCTTGCCGGTGAGGGCTCGATGGCTGTTTCGAAGTGGCCTAACAGGGCCTTTGGAACCTAGTCGCGTCATTGCAGGGAATCCTCAACGCAGTTGCGTTTTTATCGAGAATTAGTCGTCCCTGACATGAGAGAGCATCCATGACAGGGCTTGCGGTGTAAAGGGTTCAGTCGCTGTTTCTTTGGGAAATGACAGCGGCACCCATCCGCGCCCCGGCGAGATCTCGCTGGCGCATCGCGGCGTCTTGTTCCTCGACGAACTGCCCGAGTGGAACCGGCACGCGCTGGAAGTGCTGCGCGAGCCGCTGGAATCGGGCACGGTCACGGTGTCGCGAGCCGCGCGCAGCGCCGAGTTCCCAGCGCGGTTCCAGCTAGTCGCAGCGATGAACCCCTGCCCCTGCGGCTGGGCCGGCGATACCAGCGGCCGTTGCCGCTGCAGCGACGACAGCATCCGCCGCTACCGCGCGCGCATCTCCGGTCCGTTGCTGGACCGCATCGACCTGCACGTGGACGTACCGCGCCTGCCGCCACAGGCGCTGCGCGCCGATGCCGCCCCCGGCGAAAGCAGCGCCGCCGTGCG
>Ga0308161_1002109_pt1 | contig 21907 bp, 21 predicted proteins | sample PhyFR2_FD_201034 | JGI IMG/M metagenome (GOLD analysis project Ga0308161, IMG submission 201034) | Phyllosphere microbial communities from UC Gill Tract Community Farm, Albany, California, United States - DLSLF.R2 | ecosystem: Host-associated > Plants > Phyllosphere > Unclassified | place: USA...
TCCAGGTCGCCGGTTTCCAGCCGCTTGATCCGCTCAACGGGCAGCTTGAGGATCGCGGCCAGATCTGCCGGGCTCAGCTTCGCCTCTTCGCGCAGTTCCTTCGGGGTCAGCTCGCGCGGCTGGCGGCGCACAGTACTCTGGCGCTCAGCGAGCGCGACGCGTTGTTCCTCGGTGAGCGCCTGCGGATCGGCATATGCAAAACCCATGTCTTCCACCATCTCCTTTCATCGTGTCGGCGAGGATTGCCATCACTTAAGAGATTATGGGCTTAAGATCGCGGACCCGCCGCTGGTGGCCGGGAACTCGTGCGAAGAAGCAATGAATTGTTCAAGAACCCGCGGTGACGCCAGGTTCGCTGGATTAAACGCCAACGGGTGGCGTGCGTTCCTTGCGGAATGCACGCCACCCGTTGAACAGAAGGTGGGTCTAGAAGACTTACTTCTTTGCGGCAGCAACAACCTGCAGGCGCAGGTTTGCAACGACGTCCTCATGTACGCGAACGGTTGCGGTGTAGTTGCCAGTCGACTTGATGTGGTCGTTGACCTCGATGTTGCGCTTGTCGATCTTGCCCAGACCGGCAGCCTCTACGGCGTTAGCGATATCGGTGGTCTTGACGGTCCAAACGATTGCGAAGCCGCGTGGCAGCAGGTAGTTACGGGCGTAGCCGTTCTTTACCTCGACGATATCGCCAGCAGCACCGAGACCGGATACTTCGTGAGTCAAAATGATCTTTGCCATGATGTTATATCCCTTCCTTAGCCGCGGCCAGCGCCGGAGTAAGGCAGCAGGGCTACTTCACGTGCGTTCTTGATTGCCTGTGCGATCTTGCGCTGTTCCTGAACGGAAACGCCGGTCACTCGACGAGCGCGGATCTTTCCGCGGTCAGAGATGAACTTGCGCAGCAATGCGGTGTCCTTGTAGTCGATGACAGTGATGTCAGCGGCCTTCAAGGGGTTGGACTTTGGTTTGGGCTTACGGATTTCAGCCTTAGCCATCGTGGAGCTCCTTAGCTTTGGAGCCCGCAGAGTGATCTGCGGGATGGTGAATAAATAATGTTTAGAAAGGCGGTTCGTCAGCGCCTGGGTTGCCCCAGCCGCCACCGTTGTTTCCGCCGGTGCTCCATGGGTCAGCGGCTGGAGCATTCCATCCGCCACCCTGTTGCGGCTGCTGCTGACGCGGCTGCTGCGCTGGGGCACCTTGCTGTGGTGCGTTGGAGAATCCTCCACCGCCACCATTGCCGAAGCCACCGTTGCCACCGCCGGAGCGCTGGGTGCGGGTGACCTTGGCGGACGCGAAACGGAGCGATGGGCCGATTTCATCGACCTCAAGCTCCATCACGGTGCGACGTTCGCCTTCCTTGGTGTCGTAAGAACGTGAACGCAAACGGCCCTGGGCGATGACGCGCATGCCCTTGGTCAGCGTTTCAGCAACGTTCTCTGCAGCCTCGCGCCATACCGATGCGCGCAAGAACAGGGCTTCCCCGTCCTTCCACTCATTGGACTGGCGGTCAAAGGTGCGAGGAGTCGAAGCGATCGTAAAGTTCGCTACGGCTGAACCGGATGGCGTAAAACGCAGCTCCGGATCGGCGGTCAGGTTTCCGATAACGGTAATAACAGTCTCGCCTGCCATTGACTCTCCTTAAAAAGATTGAACGCTATTTCTTACGACGGAAGGTTTTGCGTAATTAAACGCGAGCCTCTTCCGGGCGGGTGACCTTGTGGCGCAGGATCTGCTCGTTGATCTTCAGCTGGCGCTCAAGCTCAGCGGAAGCGGCTGGTTCTGCGGTGTAGTTCACCACTACGTAAGTGGCTTCTGCCTTCTTCTTGATTTCGTAAGCCATCTTGCGACGACCCCAGATATCAACCTTTTCGATAGTGCCACCGTTGGAGCGAACAACCTCGAGGTACTTCTCGATGGTTGGCTCTACGGTGCGGTCATCGACCTCTGGATCAATGAGGACCATAAGTTCATAAGCACGCATGTGAACCCACCTCCTTTGGGCTAAACGGTCGCGGTATTTCCGCAACAGGAGGTTCTTGCGTTATCCATGCACCAGACACCCAACTTTCGGGCATGCGGTGGCACAGACCTTTCAATCCTACCCGAGATCATCGCGCAAGCATAAGCCTTCGTGTCCTAGATCATGGATGGCTACTTGGAATCGATCGCCTGCTGCAGCCTCTGGCCGAAGATCGGGACCAGCGTGCTCATGTAGGTATCGCTGATGTGGTGCTTGTCGCGGTAGATCAGCACGTTGCCGACCACGGCCGGACAGGTGCCATCCACGCAGAACTGGTCACTGAAGTCCAAGAGCTTGACCCGCGGCTCCAGCTTGGCGGCCGCCTTGGTGGGATCCGCCTTGTCGAAGGCGCCCTTTTCCGGGAAGGAGCACGCTTCAGGATTCTCGATGTTCTGCTCCACGCAGTCCCTGGCATAGGAGTCCTGTGGCGGCCGCGGGGTGTCGACAATGGGATAGACCGGCAGCCCGGCATCCTCGAGCTTGCTCCACGTTTTCGCCAGGCCTTGGGCCGGATCGGAGACGAAGGTGGAACCTGCCCAGTTGGAGGTGACCACAGCGTTGATGTCATTGCGTTTGGTCAGCGCATCCAGGCTCTGCTCATACGCCTCGTGGCAGTTGATGCTTCCGTCCTTATCTGCCTTGCGCTGCGCTTCATTAAAGGGGCAGGAGTTCTTCAGATAGGTGACGACCTTCCACCCCTTGCTCTTGGCATACTCGTTGAGCGCCTCAAACCAGTGGGCTGCATGGGAGTCCCCCACTAGGGCTACCGTGAAGGTGGCGTCCTTGCTTCCGAACTCGCATTCCTTGATCTGCGTGGACTGCGGATTCTGCACGCAATTGCCGATGTCGGGAAGGTCCTTGGCGGCCTCGGCCGGCACCGGAACCACCTGGTGCTGATCGGTGACAAAGGCCGGAGCTCCCTGACCGAGCGAGGCAGCCCCAAAACCTTCGGGACGCTGTTCAGCCAGAGCGGTAGCAACCCGCTGCTCCTGCTTGACCATGCGCTCCTGGGTCATGCCCGGAAGCAGGGCCACCGATGCGGTCACCGCAACCATGGCCGCGCCGGCAATCAATGACCGCGTCGGGGACACCGCGAGGAAGCGCAGGTGTCGCATCGGCGTTTCCACGAACTTCAAGCTGGCCCATGCCAGGAGCAGCGAAGCGATCAACAGGGCGATGGACTGCAGGGGTTTGGGCTTGGCCCCGGCGAGTTCGGTGTAGAAAACGATCAACGGCCAGTGCCAGAGATACAGCGAATAGGAAGCCAGGCCGACCCATTGCACCGGAGACCAATTGACGAGCCGGTGCAGCGAACCCGGACCCCGGGTGCAGCCGGCGGCAATGATCACCGCGCATCCGAAGACCGGCACGGCAGCGGCAATGCCGGGGAAGACGGTGGCCCCGTCATAACTGAAGGCAGCGATGCCGATGGCAATCAGTGCCACCAGCACGGCCAGGTTTCGCGTGGACCATGCGGTGGCCCACCGCGGCAGCCGCAGGGCATCCTTCTCATGCGCCTGCACGCCCAGCGCCAGCAAGCCGCCAATAGCCAGTTCCCAGATGCGTGTGGTGGTCACGAAATACCCGGCAGAGTTCCCGGAGTATCCCGCGTAGGCCGAATAGCCCAGGGAGAGCAGTGCGACAGCGCCGAAAACCAGCCACAGCCAACGGCGGCGGGCGGCGAAGTGATCCGAATGGGATCCGGGCATGGTGGGTTTGACCAGCCAGCACACTGCGAGGATCAGCAGCGGCCAAAACAGATAGAACTGCTCTTCAACGCCAAGGGACCAGAAGTGCTGCAATGGGCCAGCTGCCTGCTCGGCGGCCAGGTAGTCCACGGAGTCAGCGGCCAGCACCCAGTTCTGCACGGAGAACGCCGAGGCCAGTGCCTGGGTTCCCAAGGTGCCCCACTGGGTCTTCGGGAAGATCATGAACCCTGCCGCCACGACAACGAGAATCACCAGCATGGCTGCAGGCAGGATGCGCCGGGCTCTGCCGGCGAAGAATGCGGAGAGCTTGATTCGTCCGGTGCGTTCGGCTTCGCGCAACAGGTGCGAGGTAATCAGGAATCCAGAAATGACGAAGAAGATGTCAACGCCGATATATCCGCCGGGAACCACGTTGGGTTCCAGATGGTATGCGACCACCAGCAGGACTGCCAGTGCACGCAGCGCTTGGATTTCTGGTCTGAAATTTTTGACCTGCACGGAATTCGAACTCATATTGTTCGATCTGACCAGTTCCGGATGAACAACAGGTAATCAAACGGTATCTGCCCGGATAACGGCAGATGGGAAGCTCAGCTGTCTCCGCACTGGGCGGGCGAGGACAAGGGATATTTGGTATCCAGCTTGGGATCCACCACCAGGCGCATGATGGCATCCAGAAGGACCTTGCCGGCAGCCCAGTAAAGCGGAATAAGCAGCCAGATGTACCAGCCGAGCCCTCCCGCGGTTCCCAGGATGACAGTTCCGAAGGTGACCACAATGCCAAGGGCGTTGAAGATCATCATGATTCCGTGGGTGATGGAATTCCGTCGTTCCTGTTCGGCACGGGTTCTGGATTCAAGGCCTTCGACGGCTTGGGAGAAATGAGGTGTTTGAACGCTTTGGAACAATTCGCCTACTTGGACATCCAATGCCTTCGCCACCAGCGAGATGGACTCCAAACTCGCATCGTTGCCAGCCTCAAGCCGCTGGATGGTTCGCACGGTGATTCCGCTTTCCTGAGCCAGTCGTTCCTGAGTCCAGCCCTTAGCGCGTCGCAATTCTGCAATTCGTGATTCATTCATGGCACTAAAGCTATCGAGAGGAAGCACGAATCCACCACGACAAGAGCACGACAGTTACCCGTCAGCAACCCGACAGCCTGGAAATTCACGGATTGATCTGACCTGATTGAATATGCACGTTGAGGCATCAATTGCGCTGCTGCTTTTCTCTGATCAGGTCCAACGCTAGGACCGAGCCAATAATTGCTTGGCGGTGCTGCGTGCTCAATTGGCCGGCCAACTGCAGCGCGTAGGTGGACTTGCCCATTAGAGCGTTGCCCATTCCGGACCACTGGCGAGTGACGGTGCCAAGCACTCCGCGGGAATTGGAGATCTGGAAATCGAAATCCCATACGCTGCCTGAGAGTTCGAGTTCTTCGCCCAGCATGGAAATGGTGACCCTGGTTTTGAACAGGGTGATCCGCTTGACCAGGCTGGCCAGCGGACTGTCATTTCCATCAAGGATTTCAAAACGATCGCGCCCCATGGTCATGGTGTCCTTGACCTTGATGACTGGTTTCTCCGGGCCGTCGAAGACGGTCAGCTCCCGGGCACCGGTAAACATCCGCCCAAGGGTGCTGCCGCCTGTCTCGACGTGGGCGACTTGCATGCCCGCGGCATCGAGGATCGCAAAATCATTCTTCGAGAAGTTCTTCGTCTGCTGAAAAACGAGCATGTCTTGGGCAAAAATCGTCATGCTGATGATTATGCCACTGATAAATTTTCTGCCAAGAGGCACTTGGAACGCGAAGAAGGCCGGCATTGCTGCCGGCCTTCTTCGCTGGACGAACTAAGCCCCGAAGAACTCGCGCGTCACCTTGGACAGGTACCAAGGATCATCGACGCCGCACATCTCGCGTGCCGAATGCATGGACAGCAGTGCCACACCCACATCGAGGGTGCGGATGCCCAACCGGGTGGCCGTCAATGGGCCAATAGTCGAACCGCAAGGAACCCGGTTGTTGGAGACGAACTCCTGGTAAGGAACTCCGGCGCGCTCGCACCAGTTGGCGAAGGCGGCAGCACCCACCGCGTCGGTGGCATAACGCTGGTTGGCGTTGATCTTCAACAGCGGACCAGCATTGACCTGCGGACGGTTGGCCGGGTCGTGGCGCTCCGGATAGTTAGGGTGCACCGCATGGCCGGCGTCAGCCGAAAGGCATACCGAATTAGCCAAGGCGCGCGCCCGGTCTTCTACCCCGGCGCCCAGCGATACCTGGATCCGGTTGATCAGCTCTTCAAGGAATGGACCGCAGGCACCCGAACGGGAACTGGAGCCCAGCTCTTCGTGGTCGAATGCGGCCAACATGGCAATGTGCTGGCCCGATGGCTTCCGCGAGTGGTCGACTAGGGCGATAACTCCGGCATGCACCGAGGTGAGGTTATCCAGTCGGCCGCTGGCGAAGAAGTCCTTGCCGTGGCCGAAGACTTCGCCGCGCTGTGCAGGGGCCGTGAGAATGTCATAACCGGCCACCTGTGCCGGGTCCACGCCGGCGGAGGCAGCGAGGACAGCCAGGATGTCGGCATCAGCCAGATCCCCGGATCCGAAGATGGGGTTGGTGTGGGTCTGCTTGTCCAGGGTCAGGCCCTCGTTGACCTGGCGGTCAAGGTGGATTGCCAGCTGCGGGATGCGCAGGATCGGTTCGGTCTGAGCCAAGTGCTCACTGCCGTCTTTCAACACCAAGCGCCCGGCGAGGACCAGTTCGCGGTCCAGCCAAGAATTCAGCAGCGGCCCGCCGTACACTTCAACGCCGGCCTGCCACCAGCCATTGGATCCCGTGGTGGGCTTTGGCTTCAGCTTGAAACCCGGTGAGTCGGTGTGGGCACCGAGAATATGGAATCCCGAGGTTGCGGTGGCTTCCTCTGGCTGGACCCACGCGATAATCGCCCCGTCGCGCACCACATAGTAGGATCCCGGCCCCAAGTTCCAAGCGTCGGCTTCGTTCAAGCCGGTAAACCCGACAGCGTCCAGGCGCTTAGCGGCCGATGCTGCCGCGTGGTAGCTGGAAGGGGAAGTTGCGACGTATTCGGCCAGGTCTGCAATGTGGGCCATTGCTGCGGCTTGTGCCATAGCTGGTTACTCACTTCTTTCTGTCATCGTCTCGCTGGAATCCAGGATGAGGTTCCCGCCTGAACTATCGGGTTGTTCTCCAGCTTAGTATCCCGGTGCCGGTTTACCGGCGGATCAGCGCCCTCCGGGCTTGCTAGGAACCCGATGGACACCCTCATCTCATGCTTGACTTGGAGCCTAGCGTCGGCAAAGCTGAAGTCAGACCGGGAGACAACGAAAGCGAGATCATCATGGCTACATCTGATCCAACCCCAGAGCCACGCAACCTGCCTGTGGAGCCAGAGAATGGTGTCCAGGTTAATTCCGGTGAACACGCTGTTCAACCGCGTACGCCGAAGGAAACCAAGGCACCGCGCGAAGTTCCTGAATCCAAGGAAAAGCTGCCGGTGACCAAGCTCGGCCGCATCTGGACCGCCACCGTCTTGGGCATCATCGTGCTGATCTTGCTGATCATCTTCATCGCCCAAAACCAAGACCAAGTCACCCTGCGATACTTCGCCTACGAAGGACAGGTGAACCTCGGCTTGGCCCTGTTCATCGCCGCCATCGGCGGCGCCTTGGTGGTTGCGATTGCCGGAGTAGCCCGCGTTATCCAGCTGCGCGCCACTGCGAAGAAGAAGCGCAAGGCCAGCAAGCGCTAAGACCAATTCAAGGGTCGTTGCCTGCCGAAATCAACATTTCAGCAGGCAGCGGTCCTTGTGTTTGGAAAATCAGTAATCAAGTCCCTGGGAAGGGATGACCAACCCAGTCTCATAGGCATAGACCACGGCTTGGACACGGTCCCTCAAATGCAGCTTGGTCAGGATCCTGCGCACATGCGTTTTGACCGTTGCCTCGGAAAGGAAGAAACGGTGCGCGATTTCCGCGTTGGATAATCCTTCGGCGAGCGCGCGCAATACTTCTTGCTCGCGTGGCGTCAGATCATCGAGCAAGGGATCTCGAGGTGCTTCAGCGGGCTGACCGGCATGGGCTTTGCCGCCATTGCGGACATAGGTTTCCAGCAGCCGCGCAGTAACCCGGGGCGCCACCACGGCATCGCCGGAGGCAACCAGGCGCACCGCCTGGACCAGTTCTTCAGGGGCAACATCCTTGAGCAGGAACGCGCTGGCCCCGGCTTGCAACCCTGAAAAGGCATATTCATCAAGATCAAAGGTCGTCAGGATGATGATCTTGGTGTCCGGGTGTTCCTTCGCGATGCGTTCGGTGGCTTCAATGCCGTCCATTTTGGGCATGCGGACATCCATGAGCACTACGTCGGGTTTCAGCACCGCCGTCTGGGTCAAGGCATCCAGGCCGTCGACGGCTTCGCCGGCGATGGCGATATCCTCCTCGCCTTCGAGGATCAGGCGGAATCCCATGCGCAACAGCGGCTGATCATCAACCAGCAAGACCTTGATTTTCTCTTCCATGTCTATTCCTTCGCTGTTTTCTGCTTGTCGTTTTTCACGCCGCATTCAGGGATTTTCAGCACCGCTTTAACTATCCATCCACCGCTGGCTACCGGGCCTGCCTCAACGGTGCCCTCATAGAGCGCTGCTCGTTCGCGCATGCCTCGCAGCCCTCGGCCGCTGCCCACGCTGGGCACCCTGGTCGCATCGCCGTTATCCATGACTTCCAGGCGCAGTTCGTCGTCGTGCCTTCGTTCCAAACGTACCTGTACGTCGCTGACATTGCGGGCGTAGCGCAGCGAGTTGGTCAGAGATTCTTGGATCATGCGGAAGACCGTCAATTGGAAGGTGGTGTCTTCGGGCAGGTTTCCCCCCGTATGGGTGAAGGTGATGGGCAGGCCTGCCGTGCGGAATCCCTCAAGCAGCTGCTCGACATTCCCGCCGGTGGGTTGCGGTTCCAGCTCCCCGGTCTCGTTCTGGCGCAGCACGCCAAGCATGCGGCGCATATCCGCCAGGGCCGCCCTGCCGGTGCCGGAGAGCTCGTTGAGTACCTCGTCGGCGCGGGCCTGGTCCCGTTTGGCGACCACGCGTGCGCCTTCGGACAAGGCGATCATCACGGACAGGGAGTGCGCGACCACGTCATGCATTTCCCGGGCGATCCGGTTGCGCTCTTGTACCTGGGCCAGGCTGGATACCTGGCGCGCCCAGTGATTGAGCTCGGCCTCATGGATTCGCGCATTGCGCACGTTCATGCCGACCGCGGCCGCAGCGATATAGAACCCGATAACAAAACTGCCTGAGATGCCGATGATGATTCGGCTGAATACCGCTTCGTCAATACCGTCGCTCGGGTCCAGTTCCATCCCCTCCATATCGGGGAAGCCCATCAGCACCATCAGCACCACTTGGAAGCTGCCGGCTAGTACGGCCAGCGGAATGGTGCGCTTCGCCGAATAGCTGGTGGCTACCGTGTACAGCGCAATGATCATGCCCACGCCGCCGAGCCCTCCTTGCGGGCCGGCGATGATCAGGGCGACGCACTCGAAAACGAAGACCAATACGATCACCGTCATCGGTGCCTTGCGGCGGTACAGCAAGGCCGCGCTCACGGCCAGCGTAGTGACCAGCAGCCCGGTCGCGTTGGCCCCGGGCATGGCCGCGGCGATCAGAACCCCGGGCAGGGTGAGCAACAGGTACAGGACCACTGCGCCAATGACCACCAAGCGCGGGTGGGTGCGCAGGTAGCGGCGCACCCGGCCCATTCGCTTGGCGGTCAGTTCGTCAAAGGAGGCGACAGTTTCCTGCAGCGTCTGTTGGGTCATGATTCCAGTGTAGTTTTCCCGGCCTGTCCGCCGATTACTTGATGTCACGCTTGGCGAGCAATACTGCGCCCAGCACCAATGGGATGACGATCCATCCAGCGACGCCGGCCAACTGCTGCCACAGCTCCAATTCGGTGGGGACGCTCAGTGGCGTGGCCAAGGACATTCCCAACTGGTCCGGCAGGAATGCCGAAATGTTCTTGGACCAATCCACGAGGGACCCAAGGATGGCGGTGATAATCGGCAGGACAAAGAACACGCCGGCCAAGATGGTGATGCCGCCTGCGGAATTGCGCAGCAAGACGCCCAAGGCCAAGCCGATCAGGGCTGCCATGATGACGGCCAGGGTGCCGTACCAGAGCACCGATTGGAATGATTCGCCACCGAAGTCCAGGACCAGGTCGTAGTTCTCGGCGATGGGCTTCGCCGCCACAAAGGCCAGGAGGCTCGACACCAACTGTGTCAGTCCCGTGAGCACCACGATCATTGCAGACATCACGCGCAGCCGCTGCGGGCTGGCCAGGAAGGTGCTGACTGCCGAGCCTGTGGTGAATTCACCGCTGAACAGCAGCACGCCCAGCACGCCGAGGATCAATTGGCTGAAGACAAGTCCGGAGCCGATGGTTTCGCTGGCGAATCCTGGCTGCGCCATGGAACTCATGCCTTCCATCTGGCTGACATCGCCCATGCTCTGCATCAGCGAGCCGACGCCCCACGTGCCAATGACGGCGATGGCTACATAGAGCACTACCGCTATGGCCAATAGGATGCCGGTGGATTTCAACGAGAACATGCGGATCGCTTCGCTGCGCAGCACCCCGCTGAAAGTGACCTTGCCGCGCACTGGCGCTTGAATCTGGGTAGTCATTGTCTTCTACTTCCCGCCGCTGTGCTCGGCAACAATATTCGAGTTGTATTCCACGGCTTCCCGGGTCAACTCCATGTAGGCATCTTCCAAAGTGCGTTGCAAAGGACGCAGCTCGCTGAGCACCACACCGGCTTCCAGGGCGCGGCGGCCGATGATCTCCGAGTCCGGGCCGGTGACTTCCAGGCTCTGCCCATCAAGGCGGCGCAATTGTACGCCTTCCGCGCTTAGGGCATTCATCAACACCTCGATGTCGGTGGCGCGAACGATGGTCTGGGACAGCCCGTTATCGATGAATTCACTGATGGGGGCCTCGGCCATGATGCGTCCTCGGCCAATGACAATGAGATGATCCGCGGTTTGCGCCATCTCGCTCATGAGGTGGGAGGAAATGAACACGGTCTTGCCGGCTGCCGCTTGCTGCCGGGCGAGGTTGCGCACCCAGGCCACGCCTTCGGGATCCAGCCCATTGACCGGTTCATCGAGGATCAGCACTTGCGGGTCGCCCAGCAGCGCGGTGGCGATGCCCAGGCGTTGGCCCATGCCCAAGGAGAACCCGCCGACCTTCTTGCGCTGCACGCCGCTCAGGCCGGTTAGTTCCAGCACCTCGTGGACCCGGGAGACCGGCAGGCCCGCGGTGGCAGCCATGGACCGCAGATGGGCCAAGGGGGTCAGCGACTTGTGCACCGACTTCGCTTCCAGCAAGGTGCCCACTTCGGTCAGCGGGTGCTTGGAGGTCTTGAAGTCCCGGTTGTTCACCAGAACCTGCCCGCTGGTGGGGGCCGCCAACCCGACGATCATGCGCATAGTGGTGGATTTGCCGGCGCCGTTAGGACCGAGGAAACCGGTCACCGCTCCGGGTTGCACCGTGAACGACACCTGGTCGACCACGGTCTTGTTACCGTATCTCTTCGTCAACTGCTGAGCCTGGATCATATCTCCAGCCTATGGAAAACAGGCTGCAGATGAACCGACCCGAGTGCTGATCTTCGCCTCACTCAAAAGGGTGAGTGCCCGGGGTTAAAGCAGTGATGGCATGCACCTTGCGGTGCACGCCATCACTGCTGTCCGCGGGGTTCAGAACCCGGCACGGGTGGCCAGGAAGATCAGCCCGGCAAGGCCCACCGCGAAGGGCAGGGCCAGCAGGATGATGAGCTTGAGCTGATCGCGGGCAATCGCCACGCACTCACGCAAAAAGGCGCTAGGCCGGTAGTAGGCTGCCGTCTTCCCTCCGTAGGAGCGGGCTTCCAAGCCCATCTGGCGCGAGGCCAGGCCGGCTCGCAGCGCGTGATAATCGCTGGTGACCAGCCACAGGTGTCCCTCCGGCTGGCGTTCGCGGACCAACGCATCGGAGAATTCCAGGTTCTCCACGGTGTCCTTGGCCCGGTCTTCGATCAGGATCTGCGATTCGGGGATGCCCTGATCACGCAGGTAGCGGGCCATGCTCACGCCCTCGGGTTCCTTCTCATCGTGCCCCTGTCCCCCGGTGGGAACCATCAGCAGTTGCGGCTCGGATTGCGAGGAGTAGAGCTCGATGGCCTTATCCAGCCGGCCGCGCAGCAAGGGAGTGACTTTCCCGTTGATGGTGCGCGCCCCGAGGATGACGGCGGCAACACCGCGGGTTTTTGCCGGGAACTTCGCGTGCACCCAGGCATATAGCAGCATCATGGCGAAGAGGCTGGCGGTGAACACCGAGGCCATGAACAAGATGAACGCGAGCGAGTAGGTCCACCAGGTATTGATCCCCACCAGCAGCACGGCGAGCACCGGCAGGATGAAGACCAGCACGCCGGCGGCCAGCGACAGCAGGTTGGAGATCCGTGCGCCCTCACGCCGCCACATCAGCACGCCGTTGTAGATCAGCGCCCCGCCGAAGACCACCACGATCAGCGGCGTGAGCACCATGACGATGGCTATCAGGAAGCCGAAGCCGGGTACCAGGGTGCTCAGCAGATCCACGACGGCGGCAATGCTGCACAGGGCCAAGGGGAAGAGCAAGGCGGCCAGCCCCAGTCGGCGGGGATCCTTGCGGTACTGCCAAATGAATACCGCCCAGAGCGCTGCCAGCAGGGCCCATCCAGCGAGTTGAACCAGTAGTTCCTGCATTGCCGACTATTTCACCGATTTCCAGTTTTTGATGCGGTATTCGCGTTTGAGCATGGATTGGGCGCCAAGGTATCCGCCCATGCCATGGACCGATGGCCCCGGCGGGGCCGCCGAGGAGATGAGATACAGGCCCTTGGACTGCAGGTACCAGGGATCCAGGGAAACCCTTGGCCGCTTGATGGTGCCCAGCAGGTCCATGGTGCCGCCGGATAGGTCCCCGCCGATCAAGGCTGCGTTCTGCCGCTCCAAATCCTTGGCGGTGACCACGTGGGCTTCGAGGATTATTTCGGAGAAGCCCGGGGCCGCCTGCTGGATCATGGATTGGATTTCCTGGCGCATATCCCGTGGCGAATCCAGGGGCACATGGCAGTAGGCCCAGATGACGTGCTGTCCTTCTGGCGCGCGCGAATCATCGAACTGCGAAGGCTGGGAAACGATCATGAACGGGGTCGCCGATCCGCGGTGGACCGCGGCACGCTCGGCCTTGCCCACCTGCTTGGCGGTGCCGCCCAGATGCACGGTGCCGGCAGTGGCCAGCACCGGATCGAGCCAAGGAACCGGTTCGGAGAGCACAAAGTGGACCAGGCAGCTGCCCGGCGAGCGCCTGGTGGTGGACAGGGCTCGGGAGAGCTGTTCGGGCAGGTGGCCGGCGCTGAGCTTCGCGGCCTCTTCGGCTGAGGTGTCGAAGAGGATGTTCTGCGCGGAGAGCTCGTCGATGTGGTTGACCCTCACGCCGGTATGGATCTGCGCGCCGTGGGCGGTGGCTTCGGCAGCCAGCGCGTCACTGATTGCTTGGGAGCCTCCGCGGGGAATCGGCCAGCCCTTGGCGTGGGCGGTGGCGGCCAGGAACAGGCCGGCCCCGGCATTGGCCGGGCCCCGCGATCCGCCAGCCACATGGGCTGCGCACCCCGAGTGGAGGGCGGCGGCCCGCTCATACTTCGCCCCGAGCAATTCCTTGAGCCCCATGCCGCCCAGGGTGGCAGCCCCGAAGCTGGCCAGGGCCAGCGGGTGGCTGGGGACTTTGAGCAGGGTATTGAGCAGGGTGTCGCTGACCTGGTCGATCTGGTTGACCAGCGGCTGGACCAGCCGGCGATAGATCTGCCCGTCCTCGCCGCCCAATTCCTCGACGGTGCGCTCCAGATCCCGGTAGGCGTAGGCGGTGCGGTCATCGATGACATGGGCGAAGGACAGATCCGGGGTGATGAAGTCCACGCGTTCGTGGACCCCGAGTTCGCGCATGGCCGGGGACTGCATGGCCATCGGGTGCACGGCGCTGCCCAGATCGAAGATCGCCTCGGAGCCATCCAGGGATTGGGTCCTGGCCGCCCCGCCGATGCTCTCGTTGGCTTCATAGACCTGCACGTTGAGCCCTGCCCGGGCGGCCACCGCGGCGGCGGCCAATCCGTTGGGCCCGGCGCCGATGACAGCGACGTCGATCATTGCTTGCCTCCTGCGGTTTCATATTGCTTCTTGGTGCCAGGCAGCCATGGGCGCAGGGTGAATTGGTCGGGGAGCCCCGCGAACTGGCCGGCCAGCGGATCAACCTGCCCCACCGCGCGGATCGGGTCGCGCCGCGGATCGAGGATGGAACGGGCCACCAGGTACATCAGGTAGCCGAGCATCAGCATGTGGGCGAAGACCAAGACCACGTAGCCGACCTCGGGGAAGGCCTTGTGCGGGTCTTCGGCAGAGGAGGCGGCCAGGTAGTTCCAGAGGCCATAGAAGTGGGCGATCTCCACCAGCATCCAGATCACGAATTCGCGCCAGCGCGGCAAGGCCAGTACGAACAGCGGGATCAGCCAGACGATGAACTGCGGCGAGTAGACCTTGTTGACCATGACAAAGGAGGCAATGATCAAGAAGGCCATCGATCCCAGCCGCGGGGTGCGCTCGGCGCACAGTCCGAGCAGGGCCACGCCTACGCAGCACAGGAAGAAGAGGACCAGCCCGTAGCGCGAAATCTGGTCGGCTTCGAAGATCGGCAGGCCCGGGTTCTTGGCAGCCACCACATTCCAGGCGTGCCAGAAGCTGGACAGGCCAGCCCCGCGTTCCGAGGAGAAGTTGAAGAAGTGCATGAAGGACTTGGGGAAGGCCAGCGCGTAGGGCAGGTTGACCAGGACCCAGGTGGCCGCGGCGGTTCCGCCGGTGACCCAGAAGGTCCTGAGCCGGCCGGTGCGGATGGCCAGCACGAGGATTGCGCCGAGGATGAAGAAGGGGTAGATCTTCATTGCGGCGCCCAGTCCGATCAGCACCCCGGCCCAGACGGTGTGCTTGCGCGCGAAGGCCAGCATGCCGGCGGCCAGCAGGGCGACGGCCCACATATCCCAGTTGATGCTGCCGGCCAGGATGATGCCCGGGGCGATCGCCACCATCGCGGCATCCCAGGGCCGGCGTCCGGTCATCCGCACGGTGCACACCACGGTGATCATCCACAGGATCGCCACCAGCACCAGGTTCATGTCGAAGTACAGCAGCGAGCGGTTGGCCACCGATTCGGGCACGATCGAGGCCACCGCGGAAGCGACGGTGCTCATCAGCACCGGGTATTCGAATTCGGCGGTGGCGCTGAACGGGGCCCACGGGTTATCGGCAAATCCGCGGGCGCCGAACAGCGGCACCCAGTCGCTGTAGCAGGCATAGTTATAGGGGTTGCCGCCGCCCCAGCCGTTGACCCTGCACGGGTTCTTGGCCAGCAGCATCAGCAGCGCCCCGAGGGTGGTCATCAGGATGATGACGCGTTCCACGCTGAAGAATCCCGGGTCGACCCGACCCGGATCGCTGCGCCGGCCCAAGGGGCCGCCGATCAGGGCGGTGAACTGTCGAAGGAAGCCGTCAGCGCGTGATGGCACGGTAATACGCAGAGGGCCACGCTTGGGCGGAGACTGGTTTGGCTCGTGCATACTCTCCAGCCTAGATGTTTTGCCCGCAAGCATCAGCGCATAGGCCAACGTTTCGTATTAACTCGCTGCTTCGCACCGTTGGCGAAGGCTGAAGCCGAGCCCGGCGAGCGCACGTAAACCGCTTGCTGACCTCACTTTCAGCAAATAAGCAGGTGATTACACCGTGACTTCACCCCTCGTTTACCTAAATACTCCCGGTTGGTTAACTAAGGCCCATAGCGTCATATCCGTGAGCAAAACCAACCAGCCAAATGTCATGGCGATCATCCCCGCCCGGGGAGGATCCAAGGGCATCCGGCTCAAGAACCTGCGTGAGATCGGCGGCAAGTCGCTGCTGGGACGCGCAATTGAATCAGCCAAGGCCGCGAGTACAGTCAGCGACGTCGTGGTCAGCACGGATCATGAGCAGATCAAGGCCGAAGCCCTGCGCTACGGCGCTTCAGTGGTTGACCGACCGGCAGATATCGCCGGGGATACGGCCAGCAGCGAGTCGGTTCTGCAGCATGTCCTGGCCAATACCGCCTCCAAGCCGGCGGTGACGTTGTTCATCCAGTGCACCAGCCCGATGATCGACCCGGCGGACTTGGATGCAGCCATCACCAAGGTCACCTCCGGGGAAGCAGAAGTCAGCTTCGCAGCGGTGGCCGATCACGGTTTCCACTGGGCGATCGACGAGAACGGCGAAGCTGTCGCGGTGGGGCACGAGAAGCTGCACCGTCCGCGGCGCCAGGATCGCGAACCTCGTTTCCGCGAAACCGGCGCGTTCTACGCCATGGATACCGAAGGCTTCCTGGCCGCCGGCCACCGGTTCTTCGGCCGGGTCCAGGTCCATGAGGTGCCCAGCGAGCACGGGATCGACATCGATACCGAGGCCGATCTGCTGCTGGCGGAGCTGACGCTCCCGAATGAACCGGCAGCGATCAGCGTGGATGCGGTCATCACCGATTTTGATGGCGTGCACACCCCGGACACCGCGTATGTGGATGAGCACGGCACCGAAACCGTGCGCGTCTCGCGTTCCGATGGCATGGGGGTGGCCCGGTTGCGGGCCGCTGGAGTCAAGTTCCTGATCCTCTCCAAGGAAGCCAATCCGGTTGTTGCAGCTCGGGCCGCCAAGCTCAAGGTCGAGGTGGCCCACGGCATCGACAACAAGGCCGAATACCTGGCCCAGTGGCTTGCCGACGAGTCAATCAACCCGGCACGCGTGGCCTATGTCGGCAACGACATCAATGACCTCGGCGCCATGAAGCTTGTTGGCTGGCCCGTCTCCGTGGCCGACGCCAACGAACAAGTACACCGTGCAGCCCGCCACCGCCTGTCCCGCAAGGGCGGATACGGGGCGGTGCGAGAACTGGCCGAACTGGTCCTCGCCGCACGCTAACCCACAATTTTTCCCAAGTTTCACCCAATGAAAGGCAAATCAATGACCTCCGTCAACACCGAAATCAAGCCAGTTGCTATCGGCGAATCCCTGCTTGGCGCTGGCCAGCAGGTCTACGTCATCGGCGAAATCGGCATCAACCACAATGGTGATATCGAAATCGCCAAGCAGCTGATCGACGTTTCGGCTGAGGCCGGCGCCAACGCGGTGAAGTTCCAGAAGCGCACCCCGGAAATCTCCACCCCAACCGACATGCGCGACAAGATCCGCTCAACCCCATGGGGCGACATGACCTACCTGGACTACCGCTACCGCGTCGAGTTCGACCAGGCCCAGTACAAGGAGCTCATCTCCTACGCCGCTTCCAAGGGCCTGCACGCCTTCGCTTCCCCATGGGACGTTCCTTCGGTTGAGTTCATGGAAGAGCAGGGTGCAGTCACCCACAAGGTCGCTTCCGCATCGGTCACCGACATCGAGCTGCTCAAGGCCCTGGCCGAGACCGGCAAGCCAATCATCCTGTCCACCGGCATGTCCACCATCGAGCAGATCGACAAGGCTGTTGAGACCCTGGGCACCTCCAAGCTGGTCATGATGCACGCTACCTCCACCTACCCGCTGCCTCCAGAAGAAGCCAACCTGCGCATGATCGAAACCCTGCGCGACCGCTACCAGGTTCCAGTGGGCTACTCGGGCCACGAGCGCGGCCTGCAGATCTCGCTGGCTGCTGTCGCCCTGGGCGCCGTGACCGTTGAGCGCCACATCACCCTGGACCGCACCATGTGGGGTTCGGACCAGGCTTCCTCGCTGGAGCCAAAGGGCTTCGAGTCGCTGATCCGCGACATCCGCATCCTCGAGCAGGCCATGGGTGACGGCGTGAAGAAGGTCTTCCCAGGCGAGCTGGCTCCACTGAGCCGCCTGCGCCGCGTCGACGCCTAATCTCCGCACACCGTGTTATCTCGGCGGTCGAACCTGCTCCAGGTCCGGCCGCCGAGTTCCATGAGTCATCACTAAGCAGTACCGCACCAAGCAAAGGAAGCCAGTCCCGCCATGACGAGCCTGATCCCTGGCCGCATATCCGTGGTCATCCCGGCCTATAACCAGGAAGCATACATTTGTGATGCGCTGGCTTCCCTCGAGAGGCAAAAGCTGGGCCAGTGGGAGATGGAAGTGCTCGTTGTGGATGATGCTTCCACCGACGCCACCGCTTCGCTGATCGAGACCTACATCGATCGGGTCCCGGGCCTGAAGCTGATCAAGCTCGAGCAGAATGTGGGCGTCTCGGCCGCCAGGAACATTGCGTTGAAGCAGGTGACCGGCGAGTTCTACACCTTCTTGGATCCCGACGACTGGTACGGGCCGCAGCATCTGGCCACCTTGGCCGACACCCTGAGCAAATTGCACGTGGACTTCGTGCGCTGCGACCACGTGCGCGTCACCGGCACCAACCGGGTGATCTACCGCGCTCCGCAGGCCTTGCGGGGCATTGTGCTCAATCCGTCCGATGACATCGAACCGATCGACTCGCCGTCAATGGTTGACTACCCCTACTCGTGGGCCGGCATGTACCGCACCGAGTTGATGAAATCCATTGGCTGCTTCTACTTCGATGAGCGTCTGCTCTCGGCCGAAGACCGTCCCTGGATCTGGAAGCTGCACCTTGATACCTCGCGCTATGCGGTGATCTCCTCGCCCAGCATCTTCTACCGCCGAGGCCTGCCGAGTTCGCTCAGCCAGGTCTTCGATGAGCGGCAGCTCGGATTCCTCGAGGCCTTCACCCAGGTATTGGCTACGGTGCGCGAACACCCTGATTCCTCACGCCACCTGCCCAAAGCCCTGCGCCAATTTTTCGCTATCGTGTGCCACCACGAAAAGCGCTCTAAGAACTACCCGCCGCAAGTTCGGCTTACAATCAAACAACAGCTGCGTGAGATCTTCAGTGACATCGACGTTGCTGTTGCCCACCAAGTAGTTCTTGAAATGGATGTCGCTCGCCGCCGCCATATCCTCTCGTACCTCCAGCCAGGTCAGATCGGGGTCGCCAAGTGATCGCACTGATTGAAGCCAGCAGCTACTTTCAGCTAGCTTCTCTGGCCGCGATGGCCGATGCAGGGCTGCTTCCCGAAGCAGATGAACGCATTCTGGTTCTGGCCAATGGCTCACAGGTTCCGGAATTGACTACCCCTCTGGAGGAAACGCCAGGTTTCCAGCAGCTTGCCGCGCGCTTCGACCGGGTAGTGGATTTTGCCGCGCTGACCTCGCCGCGTCGCCCGTCCCAGTTCAACCCGCGCGAAGACGAGCTGCACATCTTCGAGTCGTTGCTGCGCCAGGCATGGAACCTGGGTACCGGGCCCCTGACGCTGGTGCTCGAATCCATCCAGGTCAATCCGGCTCGAGCACTGGCGCGCATCTTCTTTGACGCCCAGTTGTGGGTCCACTCCGACGGGCTGATGTCCTACGGTCCTACCCGCAGCCGCTTGGCGATGGCGCTGCGCCAGCGATTGATGGGCACCATCCACGTTGACCTGGTTCCGGGCTTGGAGCCGCATCTTCTGGCCGAGCTCGAGCCAGTGCGCAAGGTGCTGCACGCCCACGAATTGGCGAAGATCTTCACCGAGCTTGCCGAAGATGCGCACTTCGACCTGCCTGGTTCCAGCGCGTTGATTCTTGGCCAGTACCTCGGCTCGCTGCGCCTGATGGATGCCGACGAGGAGTTCGAGCTGCATGTGCAGATGCTCCAGGAAGTGTTGAACCGCGGCCTAGATACGGTGCTTTTCAAGGCGCACCCATCGGCTAGTGCCACCTCGGCGGCCCGGCTGGCCACAGTGGCTGAAGAAATGGGCCTGGATTTCCGGCTGCTCAACACCGATCACCTTGCGGAAACAGTGATCGCCTCGGCACGCCCGGAAGTCGTCATCTCCTGCTTCTCCACCGGTCTGGCCACGGCCAAGTACATTCTGGATACCGATGTCCATGCTGTGGGCACCGGAACCATGCTGCAGGCCTTGGCACCCTATGAGAATTCGAACCGCATCCCGCTCTCGATCATTCACGCGATGTTCGTCCAAGACCTCCCAGCCCCGGCGCACAGCGAAGGCGATGACCAGCTCTCGAAGCTGCTGGTCGCCGTTGCCTATTGCATGCAGGCAGCCCAGTTGCCTCAGCTGCGCGAGCAGGCAACCGAATTCCTGAGCGTTCACTACCCTGAATTCTCCGCGCACTTCAAGCGCCGTCGCATCACCAAATTGGATCTGCCACCACGCTGGGTTCATCTGGTTTCGCGCCGCTCCCTGCCTTCGAAGGTCCGCGGGGCGTCACGACGGGTTCTGCGAAAAGGGTCCAAACAGCTCGAAACCCTGTCCAAGTCCTTGAGCCGACTGGCAAAATGACCCTCACGATGATGAAACTGACCCAGCACGACACCCATGAGGTTCCGCGTCCACGATTCGGGACTGCTCATGTATGGGTCGAGTCCCCCTTGCAGTTGCTCTCGGCGGTGGAAACACACGCGGCGGGACTGCTGGGCACCGACATCCGGGTGATCCCTCGTTTGGGCATGCCGCTGGAGGCAACGACCCAGGCGCTGCTGAACCATGCCCCGGCCGGGGTGCACTTTGAACCGGCGGCACGCAAGCCACCGCAGCCTAAGAGCTCTTCGGACCGGTATGTCACCGGTGATGCCTACTCGGGCAAGGTGCAGCGCAGCTTGCTGGCGGGGGTGAAAGCCAAGGAAATCATCATCATCGATGACGGCTTGGCTACTTTGGCCCTGATCAAGCAGTTGATCAGCGACTCCCCTACCCCTCTGGTCCGTGCTCGAGCGAAGAATTCCGCGGCCCGCATCGCCATGGGCCTCGCCACCTGGCATCGCCTGCGCCAGCTGGCCCGTGAAGATCGATTGCTCATCGTTTCAGCATTGATGGTGGATGCCGAAACGAGGGCCAAGATGGCTGAACTTGGCATCAAGTTCGCCCAGCACAAGTTTGAATGGCTGGCTACCCAGCCGGTGGCAGAGAGCTTTACCGAGCCCACTTTGCTCATTGGATCTGCCATGGTTGCTGACCAGCTGATCCATGAGCAGCCATACTTGCAATGGATCGAAGAGATTTCTGCCGACGGGCCGGTCGCCTATTTCCCTCACCGCAGGGAAACCCCGGAGCTTCTGGAGAAGATCTCGAAAATCGATCAAGTGATCCTCAAAGAGCACACGGTGCCCATTGAGATGCGCTTGCGGGTATTGCGCCCGGGCCAGGAGATCCGCGCCTTGCCTTCAACCGTGATCCCTTCGTTGCGCCTATTGCTGGGCCCGGATGCCCGATATCTCTACCCACAAGCGGTCCCCGAGCACTGGTGGACCGATGGAACCGACATTGAGTTGCGTGAGCACCTATCTAGTTCGTTGAAGGTGTGAAGCCACGTATGAAACCCTCAGTTCTTGCAATCGCCGATTCAGATTCCTATCTGAAGCTGGCCACAAGTTTTTTGCACCGCCTGGGTCCGGAATGGGACCGCAAGGTGTATTTGGCGCGCACTCCGGTGATGCCCACTGAACAGCAGATTTCAGCGGCCTTCGAAGGGACCGATCTGGACCCCGAGATGCTCGAGGTCATCCATCTCTCGCAGTTGGAGGCTGATTCCGTCCAGGAAGACATCATCTTCGCTTCGGCCACAGGACCAGTTGTCGCCGAGATCTACTCGCGGATGCTGCGTACCGAACCGGTTGATGCGCGCCGTACGGCGTTGATTTCCGCCTTGCCCGGTGTTGCCTACCCTGCCACGCAGAAGGGCTGGAATTATCGCCGTGCAGGCGATGCTTTCATCTGCCATTCGCACGCCGAGGCTCGGGATTTCTCGTTCATGACCGAATACCACCCCGGACACCAGCCGACCATCATGGTCAGCAAGCTGCCTTTCCTGAATTGCACGGGGTTCCCTCCTGCTCAAGAGAAGCTGATCAACCGATTGGTATTCGCGCCGCAGGCGAAGGTCCCGGAGACGGCCGAGCAGCGCGAATCGATTCTGCTGGCGTTGGAAAAGGCCAGCAAGATGAATCCCGGGCTGGAAGTCATGATCAAGCTGCGGGCCAA
>Ga0308161_1002112_pt1 | contig 21876 bp, 14 predicted proteins | sample PhyFR2_FD_201034 | JGI IMG/M metagenome (GOLD analysis project Ga0308161, IMG submission 201034) | Phyllosphere microbial communities from UC Gill Tract Community Farm, Albany, California, United States - DLSLF.R2 | ecosystem: Host-associated > Plants > Phyllosphere > Unclassified | place: USA...
GCAGCACCAGTGCCGCGACGCGATCGCTGCCATAGCTGCCGATATAGCGCGTGACGTCGCCGCCACCCATTGAGAAACCCACCAGCGTCACATTCTGCAGGTCGAGATGGGTGATTAAATCGTTGATATCAGAAGCAAAGGTATCGTAGTTATTACCGGTCCAGGGCTGATCAGAACGACCAAAACCGCGACGGTCAAAGGCGATAACCCGATAACCGTGCTCCGCCAGGAAGTTCATCTGGCTGTCCCACATATCGGCATCCAGCGGCCAGCCGTGGCTGAACAGAACCGGTTTACCGGTGCCCCAGTCTTTAAAGTAGATCTGTGTGCCGTCGGTCGTTTTAAAGGTGCTCATGGTATTGCCCTCTGTATGACGTGATGGATGAAAGAAGGTGTGCCAGTCATGCTGGCGCCACCAGATAGCGAACCTCGGGAGAATGTTCACCCTGATGAAAAGCGAAAACCCGCCGCTCTATCTTTTTATCGTTGATGGTGTAGCGCTCTTTCTGACGCAGATGCTCGACCCAGGAGCCGACTACAAAGGTCTCAACGAAAATGCCGGGCTGCAGAATATCTTCATACAGTGACCAGTTGATGGCGCCACCGCGACGCCTGACCCGCCGCATATCCTGCATGCAGACGGTAAAGGCATGTGCATCATCAATAGTAATACGGTATTCGTAATTCACCATCACCGGGCCGCGTTCATGGCGAATATCCAGTGCGGGCGCGTTGACGCCATCACCAATCATATCGAGATTGAGGTCGGGATCCTGGTCGAGCCGCCAGCGCCAGACGGTGCTGCTGGCCAGCACCATGCCCAGTGCGGCGATGCAGAGCGACAGCGGAATACTGAAGTGCGAGGCGAGCTGTCCCCAGAGTGCGCTGCCGGCGGTCATGGAGCCGAAGAACACCGTCAGATAGACTGCCAGCGCGCGGGCTTTCACCCATTTCGCGGCGCTGCGCTGTGCGCCGAGATTCAGCGTCGAGAGCACGGCAATCCAGGCAAATCCGGTAAAAAATTCACACGCATTCAGTAGCCAGAAGTGGCGTACAAAAGCCAGCGCCAGCATGGTCAGGGCGAAAACAAGAGTGGCGAGTACCATCAAGCGATCGGAGCTCAGGTGACGACGCAGGCGCGGCAGCAGCACCGCGCCGGTAATCGCGCCAACACCGATACAGGCCAGCATGATGCCGTAGCCACCAGGGCCAAGGCCGAGCTCACGACGGGCCACCAGCGGCAGCAATGCCCAGCCCGCGCTGCCAAACAGAAAGAAAGCAAAGGTCCGCACCAGCACATTACGCAACACCGGAGCCGCGTGAACGTAGCGCAGTCCGGCACGCACCGCCGGAAAGAAGTGCTCGGGCGGGAGGCGCTGCACGCTCGGCTCCGCCTTCCAGCGCCAGAGTACCCAGGTGACGCCCAGCACTGAGAGCGCATTAAGCAGGAAGACCATCCAGGGACCGGTAAACGAGAGGATCAGACCACCCAGCGCCGGGCCAATGGCCCGACTGATATTTATGCCCAGTGAGTTAAGGGCAATGGCCGCGCCCAGCTCCGGTTTCGACACCAGATCCGGCACTACCGCCTGAAATGGCGGTGAACTCATGGCGGCACCGGCGCTCAGCAAGAAAGCTGCCACCAGCAGCACCTCGGGAGTGACATGGCCGGTCCAGGCGAGCACCGTCAGTCCACAGGCGGCTATAAAGGTCCATAGCTGGGAAAACAGCAGATATTTGCGGCGGTCAACGATATCCGCCATCACGCCTGATGGCAGCGCGAACAGGAACATCGGCAGGCTGCTGGCCGCCTGCACCAGCGCCACGGCCAGCGGATCGGCACTCAGCGTCAGCATGCTCCAGTTCACACCCACATCGTTCATCCATGAACCGATATTGGAGACGACGGTGGCGATCCACAGCATGCGGAACACCGGCCTGCGTAGCGGCTGTAACGGCGAAATCTCGCCAGCGGCCTGGACCTCAGGCTGCTCCTGCTCCAGCTGGTGGATATCATTAACCTGCGCCATGACGAACCCCCTGATGTTTCACCGCGCCGATTCGCCAGCCGCCAGGCCCGGTCAGCGCCAGCGTGGTAAAGATAATCAGCAGCAGCCAGCCGAACTGGCCTTCCGCCAGTGACCAGCCAGGGTGTACCACCAGCATCGCGACCAGCAGCACCGCGATGATCGGCAGGCAGGCAATCCGGGTACCCCAGCCGAGAATAATAAAGATCGGGCAGATGACTTCTGCCACTATCGCTGGCAGCAGGCTCATCATCGGTCCCAGACCAAACGGATCTTCTATACGCGTCAGTTCTTCGCTGAAATGCAGAATTTTCGGCAGTCCATGCACCTGTAACAGCAGCAGACTGCCGGTCAGGCGAAGGAAGAACAGCCCCGCGTTGATGCGGGGCGATTGAGTGATAGCGTTATTCATGATTAAAACGCGAAGCAGCTGCAGCCGAGCGCGCCCCAGAAGGCGTTATCTTCGGCGACCGGAACGCTGGAACCACGGGCGATCTCATGCGAGTGGCGATGGACACCGCAGGGGCCGCTGCAGTGGTGCACGGCGGGCATCATACCCGCACGGCTCTGCGCAACCGGCGGGGCGCTGCGATAGTGACCTGGCACATTCACCACCGGTGACCATTCAGGCAGAACCGGAATAGCGGGCGGCGCATCCGCGCTGAACGATCCGGCGGCATAGACAATATTGCCATCCACCACCGTCAGCACTGACTCAATGCCTTTAATTTCCTCTTCCGGCACGCTGAAGAAGTCTTTACTGAGCACGGCCAGATCCGCCAGAAGACCTACCTGAATCCGACCTTTTTTATTTTGTTCGCTGGAGAACCAGGCGCTGCCCTGCGTCCAGAGCATCAGCGCCGTTTCACGGTCAAGGCGGGCATTGACGTCATACATCTGCATGCCGCCCACGGTGCGACCGGAAACCAGCCAGTAGAGCGCGGTCCAGGGGTTATAACTGGCGACGCGGGTTGCATCGGTGCCGAGTCCGACCGGGACGCCGGTTTCCAGCATTTTCTGAACCGGTGGGGTATGGCGGGTGGCTTCAATGCCGTAGCGTTCGGCAAAGTATTCGCCCTGGAATGCCATGCGATGCTGCACCGCAATGCCACCGCCCAGCTCTTTGATACGATCGATATTGCGCTGAGTGATGGTTTCCGCGTGGTCAAAGAACCAGTGCAGACCATTAAACGGGATATCGCGGTTGACCTTCTCAAAGACATCCAGCATCCGGCTGATCGACTCGTCATAGGTTGCATGCAGACGGAAAGGCCAGCGATGTTCCACCAGATGACGCACCACGCGCTCCAGCTCATCCTCCATGCCAGGCGCTAAGTCCGGACGTGGCTCCAGAAAATCTTCGAAGTCGGCGGCCGAGAACACCAGCATTTCGCCTGCGCCGTTGTGACGGAAATAGTCGCTGCCCTGGCCTGGCGTCAGCATATCCGTCCACTTCTCAAAATCTTCCAGTTCATGACCCGGACGCTGAGTGAAGAGGTTGTAGGCGATACGCAGCGTCATCTGCTTTTTCTGATGCAGTTCAGCGATCACTTCGTAATCTTCGGGATAGTTCTGGAAGCCGCCGCCCGCATCAATGGCGCTGGTCAGACCCAGTCGATTCAGCTCGCGCATAAACTGACGGGTCGAGTTGATCTGCTGTTCCAGCGGCAGTTTCGGTCCTTTGGCCAGGGTGGCGTAGAGGATCATCGCATTGGGACGGGCGATCAGCAGGCCGGTGGGATTGCCGTTGCTGTCGCGCTGGATTTCGCCACCCGGCGGGTTCGGTGTCTCTTTGGTGTAGCCGACAACTTTCAGCGCTGCGCGGTTGAGCAGGGCGCGGTCATAAAGATGCAGCACGAAGACTGGCGTATCGGGGGCTGCCTCGTTGATCTCATCCAGCGTCGGCATCCGGCGCTCGGCAAACTGGAACTCGGTCCAGCCGCCTACCACACGCACCCACTGCGGTGACGGCGTGCGCAGCGCCTGCTCTTTCAACATCCGCAGCGCATCGGCAACCGACGGAACCCCTTCCCAGCGCAGCTCAAGGTTGTAGTTCAGACCACCCCGAATCAGGTGCAGGTGGGAATCGTTCAGGCCCGGCACGGCGGTGTGACCTTTCAGATCGATCACTTTGGTGCCGTCGCAGTGAAACTCCATCGCCTCTGCCAGTGTGCCTACCGCAACGAATTTGCCATCACGAATCGCAACGGCTTCTGCCACCGGATTGCTGCGGTCAACAGTATGAAATTTGCCATGGGTCAGTATCAGTTCTGCTTTACCCAGCGTAACCATAGATCCTCCTCAACGGGGTTGTCCGACATAGTGCGGGACAGGAAGTGCCGCAGATAACAGGGCACGAATAAGCCGGATTATGGTGAGCAGGCTGATGGGGCGTCTAGTTATACAGAGGGATACCTATACCTTCGTATAGTTATACGCAGAGATAATAGTTTGCCTTCGCCCGTCGCCCTACACTGCGACCAGACAGCCAGCAGCAGGACGTCAAACCTGCACTGACCGTCCTTTTGCTCCGCGCCAATTGGCGAAAATTCCGTTACATAACCTCTATGGGTGAACGCATGTCCAACGCTAAGCTTGAAGTCCTCACGCCACATAACAGCCAGATTATTTTCATCGACCAGCAGCCGCAGATGGCCTTTGGCGTGCAGTCGATTGACCGCCAGGTGCTGAAAAACAACACCGTTGCGCTGGCGAAGGCGGCGAAAGTCTTCAATATCCCCGCCATCATTACCACCGTCGAAACCGAAAGCTTCTCGGGCCACACCTATCCTGAACTGCTGGATGTGTTTCCGGGTCAGGACATTCTGGAGCGCAGCTCAATGAACTCCTGGGATGACCAGAAAGTGCGTGATGCGCTGGCCGCGAACGGCAAGAAAAAAGTGGTGGTGTCCGGTCTCTGGACGGAAGTGTGTAACAACAGCTTTGCGCTGTGCGCAATGCTGGAAGGGGATTACGAGATCTATATGGTGGCGGATGCGTCAGGCGGCACCACCAAAGAAGCGCACGACTACGCGATGCAGCGCATGATTCAGGCGGGTGTGGTGCCGGTCACCTGGCAGCAGGTCATGCTGGAGTGGCAGCGTGACTGGGCCAACCGTGACACTTACGATGCGGTGATGAACATCGCCAAAGAGCATTCAGGTGCCTATGGCATTGGTGTGGATTATGCCTACACCATGGTACACAAAGCGCCGTCACGTCAGAAAAGTGAACACCGTACCCTGGCACCGGTTCACGCACCGGTCCGCTAAGGGGCGTCCTGCTGATCGGCTTACGTCTGCCGGTCAGCAGGCATAACAGGAGTCCGGTTATGAATCCTTTACTTCTTTCTCTGGCTGCAGGGGTATTGATTGGCCTGCTTTACGGCCTGCTTAAGGTACGTTCACCGGCTCCACCCGCGATTGCGCTGGTGGGGCTGCTGGGGATGTTGCTGGGTGGGGCGCTGGTGCACGCGGTCTTGCCCGCGGAGCCTGCGACCACCCTGCAGCAATCCGAGGCGCCGTTTGTTACATCTGTTTCGCGGATAAGCTGAACATGTTGAAATCCTACATTATTTCCCTCACGGTGGGGCTGCTTGCCGGGGTAATCTATGCCCTGATCAACGTGAACTCTCCGGCACCCCCGGTTATTGCTTTAGTGGGGCTATTTGGCATGCTGGTGGGTGAGCAGTTGATTCCGCTGGGCACGCGTCTGTGCCGCCGGCAGCCGGTCACGCTGAAGTGGTTTCGCCATGAGTGTGTGCCAAAAATCAGTGGAACACCGCCACCCGATGGCGATAACCCCCCTTAAGTCCTCGCGTGCCGTACGATGAGGCGTTTCAGAGGATAACTGCATGGCGCTGTCACAGCGTATTGTCATTGTTGATGATGAACGCGCGGTCCGCAGTGGACTAAGCAATCTGTTACATTCAGACGGCTACTCGACCCGATTATTTGAGTCAGGTGAGGCGCTGCTGAGCGATGACGATGCGCTTTCAGAGGTGGCCATGCTGATCATCGATGTCGGGCTCAAGGGCATGTCCGGCTTTGAGCTATTCACTATTTTGAAACAGCGGGCAGGTCTGCCGCCGGTGATTTTTATCTCGGCAGATCTGGAAGAGACCACCCTGTGGTATGCCATTGCCTTGGGTGCCGTGACTTTTTTGCGAAAGCCGATTGATGTTGATACGCTGCTGACACTGATCCGTTGCGAGTTATCTCAGGGAAAGGTGCGCTGATGAGCATGCTTTCGGTTAATTTTCAGGAGAGTGACGACGCAGGGATCGCGATTGAAGATTTCGACACGCTGACGCCGTTGGCGCAGGATGGCTGTCTGCTCTGGATGCTGGCGCGCCGCCACTCAGGTGAGTCGCTGATAATCGCCACCGGACAGAGTGACGACGTCACGTTTCAGGCGACGCAGCGGCTGAAAAATGAGCGAGCGCTGGCCGCTTATCTTTCGCCCCGCTGGGCCATCACCGCGACGGGCACCACCCGTTACCTCAACCGCTATGCGCTGATCTACCCCACGTTTCCGTTTCGCAGCCTGGCGAATAACCTCGCGACCCCTCCCGATAAAATCGCTGACTTCCTGCAGGTTGCATTGCAGCTTTGCTACACGCTCGGCCAGGCGCATCATCAGGGCATCGTGCATGGGGATATCAAGCCAGGCCATTTTTTTATCAGCGACGATGGCCGGTTCCGGCTGGGCGGATTTGGCCTCGCCTCGCTGGCGGCGCAGTCGGCGGAAAAAAACAGCCTGCGCGTCTCTGGCGGTACGCTGGCCTATATGTCACCTGAACATACCGGCCGCACGCCGCATCCGGTCAGCAGCCTCAGCGATCTCTACAGTCTGGGTGTCGTGCTGTATGAGTATCTCACCGGTAAGTTGCCGTTTGGCTCACCGGATGCGGGGGAGGCGGAGTGGATTCATCATCACATCGCCAGCGCACCCCGGCCAGCCGGACAGGTCAGAGAGGATGTGCCGCCGATGCTCTCTGTGATTCTGCTGCGTCTGCTGGCAAAGTCACCTGCTGACGGGTATCAGACCGTGCAGGGGCTGATGGCTGATTTACGCCGCTGTCAGGCGACGCTGACCGCAGAAAACACCATTGCGCCTTTTACGCCCGGTCTGCAGGAGCGGTTCAGCACCAGTTTCCGGCCCGAGACGCTGTTCACACAACATCCGCAGGCCCGCGTACTGCTGACGACGCTGGATGCGGTCAACCGCACCGGCACGCAGAGTCTGGTGATGCTGAGCGGTGCGCCCGGCTCGGGTAAGTCCGCCGTTATCGCTTCCGCCCTGAAAACCCTGCAGCACCGACAGATACTGCTGGCCGCCAGCAAGGCCGATCAACATTCGCCAGCTGCACCTTATGCCGCAGTCGCCTCAGCATTTCGCACGGTCACGCTTTATCTGCTGGGATTATCAGCCCTTGAGCTAAGCAAATGGCGGGTTCGCCTGTTGCGCTTGCTGGGCGGCTATACCGATTTAGCCATTGAACTGGTGCCTGAACTAAAACAGTTGCTGAATATCCGGACGGTGCAGCCGGTGGTGCGCCATGCTCCGGACGCCCGCGAGCAGTTTAATCAGATGGCTTCTGCGCTTATCCAGGCCTTTGCCACGCCGGGCCGTCCGCTGGTGATGCTGATTGATGATGTTCACTGGGCAGACAATGCCACGTTGCAACTGCTGGAAAATCTGATTACCCGTAATGAGCATCTGCCTTTTATGCTGGTGCTCGCCTTCCGGGAGGGTGAGTCGATGCCCTGTCCGATGATTGCCGGGTTTCTGCTGCGCCTCAGAGCGTCAGCAGCGCGGGTCGTGGCGCTGACGCCGCAGCCGCTCAGCGTTAAGAGCATCACCCGCTGGCTGGCGGGAATGCTGCATACCCGTTCCGGCGGCAATCGTGAGCTGGCACAGATTATTTTTGAGAAAACCGGTGGTAATCCGCTCTCGATGCAGGAGTTCTTCCGTCAGGCGGTGGATGATGGGGTGATTGTCTATCGTCAGAACCCGCTGAAGTGGCATTACGACAGTCAGGCGCTGATTGCGCGTCAGTACACCGACAATGTGGCGACGCTGGTATTAAATCAGCTGGCGCGGATGCCAGAGGCAACACGTCAGCTTCTGGGTTCGCTGGCCTGTCTGGGTGCCAGCGGCGAGCTGTCGCTGTTAAGTCATATCAACGCGACGTCCATATCGCGGATTCAGCAGCAGCTTGAGCCTGCCGTCAGCGGCCGTTTTATAACCCTCACTGGCGGGAACTACGCCTTTACCCACGACCGGGTGCATAATGCGGCGTTTTTACTGCTCGACCTTCGGCAGCAACAGTCTCTTCATCAGCAGGCGGCGGCATGGCTGTCGACCGCGGTGGTAAATGCCGATCACAGTGAGACGCTGTTCCGCGCGGCTTATCACATCGGCATGATTGCTGAACTGCCGCTTAGCGTCGCAGATCGCGAACGCTATTATCCCCTCTGTTTACGTGCTGCGCAGGGAGCGAAACGTGCCGGGGATTATCTCTCGGCGCTGCGCTATCTTCGCAGCGCGCAGCAACTCAGCCAGCGGATGGTGACCGGCAATGACTTTATGCTGGGCATTGATGAGGCGGAGTGCGAGTTTCTGCACGGTAATCTCACGACCGCGCAAAAGCTCTGTACCCGACTGCTGAGTGAGCCAGGCACGCTCAGTGAAAAATCGATGGCAGCCTGTCTCTCTGCTGAAATTCATATGCGCCAGTCCGACAACCATCTGGCGCTGGAAACTGCGCTCGCCTGGCTGGCGGTATTTGGTGTGCATCTCAGGCGTGATCCGGACGACGCGGAGATTGATGCCGCCTGGCAGGGAATCAGGGCGCGAATCGGCGATTCTCCGCAAGCGGCTTTTTCCCGCCTGCCGCGTAACAACGATCAGGAAACAGAGTCGGTACTGAACCTGATGGCCAGCACCATTTTTGTCTCCGCCTACGACTGCCCGCAGCTACATCTGTTGCTGGTCTGCCGGATGCTGGAGATGACGCTGGATCACGGCGTGACCGGTGCCTCTGCGTTTGGTCTCGCCTGGTTCAGCGTGTTGATCAGCGAACGCTATCAGGCCTGGCATTTTGGCTATGCCTGTGGCCGGGTGGCCCGTGAGCTGGTGGAGCTGCATGACTTTACCCGCTACAAAGCCCGCACCCTGCTGCCTCTGGATCAACTGGGGATCTGGACGCAGCCGCTGGATGTCGCCGTAGAGAGTGCCCGTGAAAGTTTTCGCGTCGCGGTGATGCACGGTGACCGATCCTTTGCCTGCCTATCATTGCGTCATCAGATCATGAACACGCTGACTCGCGGCGATCACCTGGAGTCGGTCATGACCTCCATTGAGCGCGGACTCGCTTTTACACGCAAAACCTTTTATCCCGATGTAGAGAACGTGCTGGTCATGCAGAAGCAGCTGGTGATGCAACTGCGGAACAGCAACGGGTTCAGGGCAGGCGAACGCGATGGCGCTTTGCCAATGGTGGCGGGCAGCGAGCCGGGCGTAATCTCTGGCCCAAAAGCGATGGTGCTGTTCTGGGCGGGGTTGTATCGGGGAATGGCGCATTTCTTTGCGGCAGAATACCGGGAGGCGCTGCGCTGTTTTGCAGATATCCGTCCACTGACCAGCGCAGTGCCCGCTTATATCTATCTGATGGATATGCATTTTTACAGCGCACTATCACTGAGCCTGCAGCCCGGGGCAGCTGACAGCGACACGCTGCGCTGCGATCTGGACAAATTTGCGGGCTGGGCCGACCTCAATCCCGGACTGTTTGCTGATAAATATGCCCTGCTCAGGGCAGAGTGTGCCCGTCTTGCGGGCAACACGGGCGAGGCGCTGAAGCAGTATGAAAATGCGATTTGTCTCTCCCGCCAGGGGGGATATCTGCACATTCATGCGCTGTCGAATCAGCTGGCTGGCCGCTACTGCAAAGCATTACAGCTTGATACCGCTGCCGATGCCTACGTTAAAGCGTCGATGAGAAGCTGGGAGAGCTGGGGCGCGCTGGCGATGGTACGCCAGCTTGAGCAGCACTATCCGCATCTGACCACGCCGATGCAAAACAGCGCGGTGGCGACCATTCCCTTTACGCAGGATGCCTCGTTCTACGACCTGGAGAGTGTACTGACTGCCGTGCGCGCCCTGACGGAGGAGATCAACCTTGATCGGTTGATTCATACCCTGATGCGTATCCTGCTGGAGCGGGCCGGTGCCCAGCGCTGTCGGCTCATCCGGATTCTGGATGGCACTCTTCCTGAAACCCAGGCCTGGGCAGAAAGCACGGCCGATGGCGTGCGGGTGCAGATTGTCAAAGAGCGACCCGTTGCAACTGACCTGCCGCTATCGGTGCTGGCCGCTGTGATCCGTACCGGTCAGGAGATACGAACTGGCAAGCCGGAAGAGTTCAGTCCGTTCAGTCAGGATCCTTACCTGGTGGCCTCGGGCGCAGCAGTATTATGTGTTCCGATGTTCAGGCAGGCCAATATGGTTGGCGTGCTCTATCTGGAGAATCGCCTGATGCCCGATGCGTTCACGGCTGAGCACTCCCACATTGTTAAAACGTTGAGTGCTCAGGCGGCGGTTTCGCTGGAGACGGCGCGCCTCTACGCTGAGCTGCTGGAGGAGAACAACCATCGGCGACGGGTTGAGAAGCAGCTTCGCGCCAGCAAAACCTCGCTGATGCTTGGCGAAAAAATCAGTCATACCGGCACCTGGCGCTGGGAAGTGGCAGAGGACATGATGATGGTGTCTGAAGAGTATGGCCGCATTCTGGGCCTGCCAGCCCATCAAAAGGGGTTGTCGATGGCAGACTTTCTGACCCGCGTTCATCCCGATGATTATGAGTGCATCAGTGAACTGGTGACCCACAGCGTCAGTCAGGGACGCAGTATGCAGGCGGAGTTCCGTGTGCTCAGGCCGGATGGTGAATGCCGTTATATCAAGGGCATCGGAGAGCCGGTAGAAAATTTCCCCGAGGTGAAAGAGTACTTCGGCACCATTTCCGATATCACCTCGCAGCGCCAGGCAGAAGATGCCGCGCGCATGGCCCAGGCAGATCTGGCCCGTGTAACCCGCGCTACCACCGTCGGGCAACTGACTGCCTCAATCGCGCACGAAATAAACCAGCCACTGATGTCGATCGTGGCCAATGCCGGTGCCAGCCTGCGCTGGTTAAAGCGTGATCCGGTGATGCTGGAGAATGCCAGCAGTAGTCTGGATGAGATTATCAAAGAGGGAAAACGTGCCGGAGAGATAATTCGTGGCCTGCAGGCGCTGACCCGCAATCATGAATCGAGCTTTGCCTCGGAGAACCTGCATCTGATCGCACGCGATATTCTGGCGCTATCCCGGGTGGAGCTGGAGCGACGCGGAATTTCGCTGGAGCTGAAACTGAGAGCCGGAAAGGCGGATATCTATTGCGACCGCGTTCAGATTCAGCAGGTGCTCCTTAATCTGGTGATCAATGCCATTGATGCCATGTCCGATAATTTACCGCGCGCGGCGCTTTTGCGGCTGACTTCAGAGAACCCGACGCCGGACACGCTGCGTTTTGAGGTGCTGGACAGCGGCTGTGGCTTGCCGGATGGCGTGCGTGAACGGATTTTTGAGTCGTTCTACACCACGAAGAAAAGTGGCATGGGCATGGGATTAACCATCAGCAAAGGGATCATCAAAAAGCATTGTGGTGAGTTAGGCGCAGAGAACCGGGCGGAAGGCGGCAGCCGTTTCTGGTTCACTCTGCCACTGGGATAATCGTATTGAGGCCGGGTGTTGGCCTGGCCTTAGCGGCGTCGGATATGATCAATATTAAGCCGCTCTGCCGCCCGTACCAGATCGGTGAGCGAGCGCGCCTTCATCTTCTCCATCACCCGCCGCTTGTGAACTTTAGCTGTGATCTCACTGACGCCCATTTCGGCGGCGATCTGCTTATTCAGCAGGCCGCTAATCGCCAGCAGCATGACCTCGCTTTCACGCGGTGTCAGGGTCTGATGTCGCTCAAGTATCTCCCTGCGCTCCTCGGAAGAGGCCATATTCTGCCCGGCGATCTGTAAGGCTTCTGAAACCGCCTGCAAAATACGATCGGGATCGACAGGTTTAGTCAGAAACTCATAAGCACCGGTTTTCATTGCCCGCACCGTGACCGGAATAGTCCCGAAGCCGGTTAAGAAGATAGTGGGAATGGCGTAGCCGCGATCGATCAATGCCTGTGCGACATCAAATCCATCTGCGCCCGGCAGATTAATATCCAGAATCAGGCAACAGGGAAGGGGAGTAAAAGCGTGAGCCAGGAAATCATCAGCGGAAGAAAAAGAGATAACCGTGTAATCGTCGGCGGTGAGCAGATTACGCAGTGCAGCAGTCACAGCAGCGTCGTCGTCAACGATATAAACGATGGGATTCATAGGGACCTCATTTCAGCCAGGTATTTACTGATAATTTAATTAAGCATGACGCATAAAGAGGCCCTGATGATAAAGCGTCTGGCAGGGTTAACAGGATATTACCATAACAATTATCATTATCATCTTATAATTAGCAAATTGTTAAAATTCAGATAAATGGCTGATAGATATGGTTAAATGATGAGCGTCCGTTTGAGAAAAGAGTGACTGCCTGCTGGCGATGAATGTTTTAGGTTGTCATTTGATCACCCTATTCATGCCATATATTGCTCTCGTAATAGGCGCCAGGAGAATGATACTGAGCAGGCGCGGAAATAGTCCATAAGCCGGTTAATCTGATTAAACCGTTTCAGCAGAACTGAATACGCAATAAGAAAGTGACGGTGCGAAATTAATTAAGGTGTTAAGCGGTTCGGCAGATAGGGGCGGGACAGTTTAGCGGCATCAGATAAGAGCCATGCCCTGAACCGTTCAGGGCATGGCGGGCGCTGGGGGCTATCAGAAGCTCAATCTGAAGCCTGCAGTTGCATAGACAGGGGTTTCGACCTTATTGCCCTTCTGGTATGTCACCTCAGAGTAGATTGAGGCGTTACGGGCAACATCAGCGGTTAAGCCGAGACCATATTTACCCACGTTACCGGCATAGTGCGTGTTGAAAGCCACATCATTGATCTCTGTCTGGTTGCTTTTAACGAACTCACGGGCAGCGGCAACTTTGGCATAAGGCCTTACGCTGTGATCCAGCACGCTGAACTCGCTCTCAAGCAGCGTACCGATTTCACCCTGAACACTGTCGGCGGCGTGAACTTTTGCCTCCATACCGTTATCAAGGTTGTAGTTCGCTTTTCCGATGCGCGAGTATGCCACCCTGCCATAAGGCGTGACTTTGAACGGCCCGGTTAATGCCAGCGTATAACCTGTTTCGGCGGCAGTAGTGAAGGTGTTCTGGTCGTAGTCTCCTTTGACCCGGCTTCCGCCGTTCATGCTGGTGGTCACTTCATTGCTGAGATGGTTAGCTTTCACCAGCAGGTCGGCATATAAGCCGCTGTTATCAAACCAGGTGGTATAGAGGCCGCCACTGTAGCTGCGAATATTGCCGTTATCATTATGGTCAGACTGAATTGTCGTCTTGCTAAAGGTGGTAAAAGCACCCATCAACAGCGTGCCGTTGCCGATATCCCGTTGTTTATCAGCCCCGATTTGCATGCCATTCAGAGAAGAACGAAACGCACTGTAGCCATTGTCATCAAGGCGGGAGTTCTGATTAAGGTAACGCGCCCAGACGCCGGTATCGCCGCTCTGGCGACGTAGGTCGCCCATTCTCTGACGCAGCGTGCTGGTTTCAGCATCCAGAATGACTCTGGGTGCGGTAGCCAGATTAATAACCGCCTGAGCGCTATTACTTAGTTGCGGCTGGGAAGAACTTGCCTGCTGCAAAGCCTCTGCCAGTTGTGACGCATCCTGCGACGGTAATTCACCCGGTTTGCCTCCGGCTAAATACCATTCGGTATGTCCGTTCTCTGTTTTACTATAAAGCTTATATTGCCAGACACCCGCTTCAACCACGCCGCCATTGTTGAGTAAGTTAAAGCGTGCATCGCCGCTATTGATATAAACCAGCTGCACATTACGGGGATTAGCAATTTCCCGACCGCTATCATCAACCACGATTCCAAAACGTCCGGTCGCTTTTTCAGAAACTGTTATTCTGTCACTCACCGCATCGGCCAGGCTGGTCGTCAGATAAAAAGTACCCTCACCGGAAAGATTTTTTAACGCGAGCTGATTGAACTGCGCGCCAGAGGTATAGGCAGCCAGGCCAACACGGCTGCCGGGCTGCATAACCAGATTATCAATACGCGTGACCAGCTCAGGTCCGACTTTATCAGGCAGCGGTGCATCACCGTCTTCGCCCTCGCCGATCCAGGCCGGACCTATTTCCATCGTACCTGCCAGGGTCAGATTCTCGATATAAACACCTGCGGCAGAGGCTGGGGAATTTAAGGTAACATCAGTTGAGTTTAGATCTGTGCTTTCAATGTCCAGTTCAGCCTGCGGGCCAATAAACAACAGGCCTGTAGAGACGGAACCCGTCCCCATATCAATTATGCCCGAGCCATTAACGGTGGTGTTGCGGATACCAGGATTATCAGACGGATTATCATTGTCATAACGGACCACTGAAATACGGGAGTTATCACTAACCAGCGTCTCAGAAGCCAGCCCGTCGCCCTGAATATAAAAATTGCTTTCTCCGGCCAGGGTGATGTTGTTGACAGCCGGGAGCTGCGTTAAAGAGAGTTCCGCATCGTTATAAGTGGTGCCTGAAATGATTTGTGCATCATAGTATGACCCGGCACTCCAGGCGGCGGGGGAGAGACTGATAAATAAAGAGGACACCCCTAATGACAGGGCACTTTTTTTATAGTTAAAAGCATTCATGATTTACATCCCTATATTAAATAATTTCAAAATAATGGTGCAGTACCCGTGGAGTGCGGGTTATTTAAAACATGGTTCAATTTATGCGGAATAATTAATTGACGCTTCCCGGTCGATTATTTTTCGGCTCCCTGCAGGCCAGACGATAAGCTGCCAACCGCGCAATAGATGCCGAGGTATCAGAGAAAAGGTAATCAGTCGTTATCCCGCAGTGTAAAGGGTGCAGGGTAAATGCAAAGAGAGGGTAGTCAGCGCTGCTTTTCATCGTCATCCCTGTTTAAGTCTGTTATCTGTGCGTCCTGGCACCGTGCGAAATTAACGGAATCCTTACAAATGTCAAGCGTGGCTTAACATAGCGATGAAAATTCCGAGTCTGGAGCCACCCATCTGAGAATGCCTGACGAAGTGAAAGAGGAAGGCTAAGCCGTCTGCTTATCCTCGTACGGTAGCTTCGGGAATGTTTATTTCTATAGTTACAACATACATAAAAGAATGATATTTAACCGTCACCTCAGCCATCGAGGCGTTATCGCTGAACACCACAATAAATCCCGCTCAAATTCATCGCTGACGCGCCAGAAAAAATTCGACGGATTTCACACGGTAAAAAGTCATTACATTTAAAAAATCCTTACCTCTCAGCGAGTAACCTTGATAAGCGTAGCGGTATTCATGGCGCGGCGGCTAATCCTCACTAAGCTTGTGAAGCAACCCCTTAAATAGAGGGCGATTTTTCAGTCGGAAGCTCGTCGCAATGTCGTCATGAGGCTTATATGAGTCAAAATTACTGCACCATTATCTACAATGGTGAACGGTTAAAAGGGTTAGCTGATCAACCGCTAATCGATTTTCTGGATGCTCAAGGGAAAAAACTACCTCATGTCTGTTACCACCCGGCGTTGCCGCCGCTGCAAAGTTGTGATGTCTGCTGGGTAGATGCCAACGGCGAGCGGGTTCGCGGCTGCACGCTCCGCACTGAAGAGGGGCTGGAGGTGCAGAGTGAAGGCAGTGCGCTTAAGGCCGCGCAGCAGGAGGGAATGGATCGGCTGCTCAATCGTCATGAGCTTTACTGTACCGTCTGTGAACACAACACCGGTGACTGCACGCTGCATAATGCCGTGGCAGATATGCACATTCCGATTCAGTACTATCCTCATGAGCCCAAGCCCTACGCAAAAGATCATTCCAATCCGTTTTACACCTACGATCCTGACCAGTGCATTTTATGCGGTCGCTGTGTCGAGGCATGCCAGAATGTCGAGGTCAATGAGACGCTGTCGATTGACTACACCCAGGCGCATCCACGCGTGCTCTGGGATGGCGGAACGGAAATTGCTGGTTCCAGCTGTGTCAGCTGTGGACATTGCGTCACAGTTTGCCCGTGCAATGCGCTGCTGGAAAAAACCATGCAGCCTGATGCGGGTCCGTTCACTGCGATGGATGAGGGGCTAAAGCGTCCGCTGATCGACTTTGTTAAAACGCTGGAAAACAGCATCGGCATGGAGCCGATTACCGGCGTTTCGAAAATCGATGTGGCGCTGCGCCAGTCAGAGATCAAACGCACCAAAACCGTCTGCACCTATTGCGGCGTGGGCTGCAGCTTTGAAATCTGGACCCGTGACCGCCATATCCTGAAAGTTCAGCCGGTTGCCGAAGCTCCGGCCAATGGCATCTCGACCTGCGTTAAAGGTAAATTCGGCTGGGATTTCGTCAACAGCCCGGAGCGCCTGACAACCCCCTTGATCCGCGAAAATGGTCGTTTCCGGCCCGCCAGCTGGGATGAAGCTTTGCAGCGGGTAGTTGAAGGATTACAGCGCGTTGCACAGAAGTATGGTGGCGATGCGATTGGCTTTATCGGCTCCAGCAAGGCCAGCAATGAAGAAGCCTATCTCACTCAGAAAATCGCCCGTTTAATCTTTGGCACCAACAATGTCGATAACTCTTCGCGCTATTGTCAGAACCCGGCGACAGAAGGGCTTTTCCGCACGGTAGGTTACGGCGGCGATGCCGGGACGATTGAGGATCTGCAACAGACCGATTTGATAGTGCTGGTCGGCAGTAACCTTGCTGAGAACCATCCGGTGATTGCTTCGCATATCAAACAGAGCCACAAACATCATGGTCAGAAACTGCTGGTCGTTGATCCGCGCCGCCATGAAATGGCGGAACGGGCTGACTGCTATCTGCGCATCCGCCCCGGCACTGACCTGGTCTGGGCTTCGGCGATGGCGAAATATATGTTCGATCACGGTTATGCGGATGAGGCTTTCCTGACGCAACGCGTCAACCAGGTTGATGAGTACCGCGCTTCACTTGCTCCTTTCACGCTGGCTTTTGCCAGTGAGATCTGTGGACTGAGTGAATCACAACTGATTGAAGCAGCGGAAATGATCGGCCAGTCGGGCAGCGCCTGTGTGTTGTGGGCGATGGGAATTACGCAGCACAGCCACGGGGCAGACACCAGTACGGCGCTGTCGAACCTGCTGCTGGTCACCGGCAACTATGGCCGGCCTGGCACTGGCGGTTATCCGATGCGCGGACACAACAACGTGCAGGGCGCGAGTGATTTTGGCTGCCTCAGTAATCTCTATCCCGGCTATGAAAAAGTCACTGACGCAGCGGTGCGCGAAAAATGGGCGCGCGCCTGGGGTGTCTCGCCTGAAGCGCTCTCTGATCAGCCCGGCGCAGATAACTTCAAAATGGTGCAACAGGCCGATGAAGGTAAAATCCGCGCGATGTACATCACCGGTGAAGAGACGGCGTTTGCGGATGCAGATTCAAACTCTGTTCACTCTGCCTTCAGCAAACTGGAATTTATGGTGGTACAGGACATTTTCATGTCACGCACTGCTGAATTTGCCGATGTGGTGCTGCCCGGTGCGCCCAGCGTGGAGAAAGAGGGCACGTTCGTGAACACCGAGCGGCGGATCCAGCACTTTTCCCCCGCTATGAAGCCGCTGGGTGAGAGTCGGCCCGACTGGGAGATCTTTACCGATCTCGCCGCCCGTCTCGGTCATCCGTGGCATTACCCGAACCCAGGCGCGATTATGGCGGAAGCGGCAGGCATTGCAGAGATTTTCGCGGGCGTCAGCTACGAGCAACTGGTAGGCTGGCAGTCACAGCTCTGGCCAGTCAGCGCCGCTGGTGAAGGCACGCCGCTTCTCTATACAGAACGATTTAATTTCCCGGATGGCAAAGCGCGACTCTATCCGCTGAGCTGGCAGCCGCCCGTCGAGCAGGAGGATTCACAGTATAATCTGCTGCTGAATAATGGCCGGATGCTGGAGCATTTTCAGTCGATGAATCAGACCGGGCAGGGTGGCCGCATGATGTCGCTGTCGCCTAATGCCTTTGTTGAGATCTCACCGGAGCTGGCCGCCGAGCGCGGGCTGAACGAAGGAGAGTGGGTGCGCATTACCTCGCGGCGCGGATCGCTGGATGTGCCAGTTGTGATCACTGATCGCGTGGCAGGCAATGTGCTGTTTATGCCGATTCATCATGGCAAAGATGGCGTCAACGCCCTGACCGGTGAACATCACGATCCCGACGTCAACACACCGGCTTATAAAGAGATTGCCGTAAATATGAAGCGTGTCGATCGCCGATCGCAGCCCAATCCGGTGCCACTACACAATTTCCGTCACGGCAGTCGTACACCACTGGATCACCTGCCGATAGAGCAAAAATGGCAGCAGGCAGGTTATCGGGAACCGCCTGAACATGTCGAAAAACCGGAGAAATTCTAATGGCAGAACGGATGAAATATCAGGTCACGCCGACACGTACCGAGCCAACCGCCCGTGAGGCGATGGATGAACTAATCGAAAATCTCCACCAGCACGGTTTTTTGCGGCTGGCGAACGATCTGGTTAAATCAAACAGCGAGGTGGGGAAAATTCTGGTCTCGGGCCTTAATCAGCCAGGCACCCAGAGCGCTCTACAGAATCTTTCGTTGCTGATGATGACACTGGGCAGCGTGCCGCCAGAGCGGTTTAATCATCTGCTGTTGGCCGTTCGTGATGCCGCGATGGCCGTTAAACCAGCGCGCGATGAGGCCCGTCAGGATAAAGCCGCGCCGGGCATCCGCGGCATTATCCGGTTACTCAATGATGAGGATCTGTGGCGGGGACTGCGCCCGATCTTCGCGGCGCTTGAAGTCTTCTCACAACAGATCGACCGTGAAGAGCAGAAACCGATTACCCGCTTCAGTGGCAAGCCCACACGGGAGTAGTTCAGCCTGCGATCGTTCAGGATTGCGTGGGGGTGTAGATCAGATGACCGGCTACACCGCCCGCGCCGCCATCTTTTGGATGATTGATACCATCTGAGACCGGGACATCGGTGAAATCAAACGGCGACACCCCCTCAAGGCAGGCGACATTCACCCCGAACTGATCGGGCTGTGAGCGACTCTGATGAAAGGTGTAAATGCCGCAAACGGAACAGAAGTAGTGGCCCACCTCTTTGCTGTTGAAACGATATTCGGTGAGCTGCGCTTTACCCTGGGTCAGCTCCACCTTTGTTGCAAATACCACCACCGCGCCGCGCATCCGGCAAAACGAGCAGTTGCAGCGGCGTACCGTATTAAATCCATCCTTCAGCGTCACCCGGTACGCCACCGCGCCACAGTGGCATTGTGCTGTCATTTCATTTTGCATCGTGATCTCCTGTGTCGTGAAACCCGCCAGCTTTCAGCCTACGCCAAAGCCTGAGATTTGGCAGCATCGGGTGCTGATTTGTCGAACATTCAGACAGAAAATATCACCCATCTGATCTGGATCGAAGAAAAAATGGTTGCGCTGTGAAAGGGTACGTTCTGGCTTTTCAGAACATTACTCTCTCAATAAGGAGCATTAACAAAGATGGAATTATCAACCCATACGCTACCCGAAGGCGTCGTGCTGACTTTGCGTCAGCCCACAGCGGCGACGCAGTCCCCGGTTATTATTCTGTGTCACGGCTTTTGCGGTATCCAGGAAATTTTACTGCCTGCGTTCGCGGAAGCTTTTACCCGGGCAGGCTACGCGACCCTTACCTTTGACTATCGCGGTTTCGGGGACAGTGAAGGTGAGCGTGGCCGTCTGGTGCCTTTGATGCAGATTGCTGACATTCTCTCGGTCATTGCATGGGCAAAAGATCAACCCGCGCTGGATCCGGACAGAATCGGGTTATGGGGCACCTCGTTTGGCGGTTGTCATGTCTTTGGTGCAGCAGCCAATAATCCGGATGTGAAATGTATCGTGAGCCAGCTGGCTTTTGCTGACGGCGAGAGCATCGTCACAGGTAAAATGGATGCGGCAGAAAAGTCGGCCTTTATCGCCACGCTGGAGAAAATGGATCAAAAGCGCCAGAGCAGTGGCAAGGAGATGTTTGTTGCCATTACCCGCGTGCTGAACGATGAAGAATCTAAAGCTTTCTTCGAGGAGAACCGGCAGCAGTACCCAAAAATGGACATCAAAATTCCGTTTTTAACTGTCAGAGAAACGCTGCGCTACAAACCCGCTGAGAATGCCGCGAAAGTCACCTGTCCGACGCTGGTCGTCGTTGCCGGGCAGGATAGCGTGAACCCACCTGATCAGGGACGCGCGCTGTTTGATGCCGTCGCCGCGACTGATAAACAGCTGTTTGTGGCAGAAGAGGCCCGTCATTACGATATCTACAGTGGTCAACATTTCGCGTCGGTGATTAAGGTGCAGACTGCATGGTTCTCAACGCATCTTTAATCTGAATCAGGCTCGCTTTTACGTGGTTATCGCAGACGAGAGTTGCGAGACCGGTTAAGAGCGAGCTTTTTTATTTTGACTGCGACCGGCTTCAGGACATTGCGCATGGGTCAGATCGTGATAAGCGTAATCTCCTCAGCTTCAAACGCCTCAAGCAGTTCTTTATCAAGCTTCTCTTCCACGACGAGCGTTGAGATTTGACGGCATTTCGCCACGCTGAATCGCGCCACGGCAGGGATTTTATCCGCTGTCAGCCCGACAATGACCTGATTGCTCTGCGCCATGGCAGCTTTCTTAAATTCGCAATCGGCATAGTTAAAACCGGTCAGCCCGGCCTCCGGACTCATCGCACAACCGCCAATAAACGCCTGATCAAACAGAATGCCCTGGATCTGGTTGATCGCGGTTTGCCCGACCGCGCCGCCGGTACTTTTCTGTATCTGCCCGCCCAGCATAATCACCTCCGCGACAGGATGGTTGATCAGTAGCGCAGCAATATCGGGCGCATTGGTGACAACGGTGATATTCAGATCGGGTGAGAGCGCCTGTGCCAGCGCCAGATTGGTGGTGCCGGCATCAATAAATATGCAGCTATGGGCTTTCACCAGGCTGGCACAGCGCTGGGCGATCAGGGCTTTTGCTGCGTGATCGTGAGCTTTCCGGCTGACAAAGCTGCCCGCTTCCTGTAGCTGTAACACCGCACCGCCATAGACCTTTTTACACAAACCCTCTTTACTGAGTTCATGGAGATCGCGGCGGATTGTGTGCTCTGACACGGCCAATTGCCTTGCAAGGTCAGCGCAGACCACCCGTCCTTTATCCTGCAATATCTCACGGATCAGCGCTTGTCGCTGCTGCGGGAAAGCTGCATAATCGAGCATATAAACCTCAAAACATTCACAATCGAGCTATAGTGAGCATGATCGTTTACTGCCGGGCAGGGTGTCAATAGCGATCTCTCTATCCTGTCAGCTCTCCCTGACATCCCTTAAAGGAATAAAATGGCTAATAACGTCTCTTCCACACTGGCAACTCGCACCATCTTTTTTCTGGCCGGATTTATAACCGCGACCTGGGCGGTGATTGTGCCCTTTGCCCGCGACAATACCGGGGTTAATGAGGCGCAACTGGGCTCCTTGCTGCTTTGTCTTGGCGTCGGCGCACTGATAGCGATGCCGGTGACGGGCTGGCTGACCAGCCGCTTTGGCTGCCGCCGGGTGATTCTGGTCGCTGTCGCGCTGGTCATCCTCAGTACGC
>Ga0308161_1002117_pt1 | contig 21830 bp, 13 predicted proteins | sample PhyFR2_FD_201034 | JGI IMG/M metagenome (GOLD analysis project Ga0308161, IMG submission 201034) | Phyllosphere microbial communities from UC Gill Tract Community Farm, Albany, California, United States - DLSLF.R2 | ecosystem: Host-associated > Plants > Phyllosphere > Unclassified | place: USA...
GGTGAAGACTGGTGCTCAATGAGCACGTGGACATAACCCTCACCGGCTGTGGTTTTCAGACTGTAGAGCACGTCGCTAAAGTACTGCCTCAGGTCATCCTCGACGAACGAGCCGGATTCCAGCTTTAGCGTACTGAGGTCACAGATAGCACGCAGCTCTGCGGGCAAGTGGAGTTCCATGAAATCACGGGCGACATCCGGGTGGGTCAGAAACTGCCGAAACGTGGCATCGTGAGGAGTTGGTGTGCGGTTTTTCTTCTTCTTCATCAGTCCCGGCTCTGAAAAATAACCGCTGTATGTTACCACAGGCAGAAAACCGTCTGTATTGATGGCGAACAGATCTGCAATGCCTGCAGGTAGCCGTTCGGCTTATTTTTAATTATATCGGGTACACTGCTTCATCGTACGATCTCTAATAATCGAAGCATAATCATTCTTCGTCGCAGTTCGCACAGCCAGATGAGTGAAGGTATCATAAAAAACCGTCAATACGGCTGGGAACCAAAGTGACTATTCCCGTCATTATTTAACATAAATTACATTTCACGCACGTACCATACGGAGGCTAAGCTTACCTGGCCGCTTCAGGCTACCTGCTGAGGCTCCTGATATGACGGGTTCTGGTACGGAGTTTTTCACGATGAACTAAGTTAACCGACTTAAAGTTACTCAGGACGTCGTCGACTGGCGGCTGACAACCCATCGCTCTGCTGAGCATCTCGGTATTTCGTACAGGCACTGTCGTCGCTTGCTTCAGCGCTATAGTACAGACGGTCCGCTGGGTATGGCTGACCGCCGCCGTGGCAAGCCAGGCAACTATCAGCTGCCTGCAGGCCTTACTTAACGCGCGGTTCAGATTATCTGCGGGCGCTACTCAGGCTTTGGTCCGACCCTCGCCTGCGAGAAGCTGGCAGAGCTGCACGGCGTGACGCTGTCTAAAGAGACCGTACGTAAGCTGATGATGCAGTCAGGCCTCTGGATCCCGCGCAGGCATCGCGCCCCTAAAATTCAGCAACCTCGTTACCGGCGCGCATGCGTTGGTGAGCTGATGCAGATCGACGGCTGCGATCACCGCTGGTTCGAGGAACGCCGCCCGGCCCGCACGCTGCTGGTTTGTATGGATGATGCAACCAACCGCCTAATGCAGCTTCATTTCGTCCGCTCCGAGTCCACGTTCAACTATTATGAAGCCACGCGCGGATATCTGGAGCAGCACGGCAAGCCGCTGGCGTTTTACAGCGACAAGGCCAGCGTGTTCCGCATCAACAATAAAAATGCGGCTGGCGGCGACGGTCAGGCGCAGTTTGGTCGCGCGATGAACGAGCTGCACATCACCGGCATGTGCGCCAACACCAGCTCTGCCAAGGGCCGCGTGGAGCGTGCGCATCTCACGTTGCTGGACCGGCTGGTCAAGGAAATCAGGCTGCGTGAGATCATCATGCCTGACGCGACTAACGCCTTTGCCGCTGAGTTATACCGTTGACCAAGCAACTTACGGGGCAAAACAGGCAGGTGGATGCTAAAAAACAGCGTAGTTCAAGTGATGTCTACCGCTGACGCGTATGAAATTCTGCATTGAGCCAGTAGCTAAAAGTTGTGATCCTGCTGGCGAACACCATTATGTCGCCGCGTGGACGGTGACTTATGCTCAACAAATAATCCATCTCCTCGGCCAGAGCCGGATAGCGGTCATTAAATTTTTTACCCAATCCTTTCAGCGTAACCGGCCAATCCTGATCATTATCTTCTCTCAGTATGTTTGTCGAACGAATGGCCTTACGTGCAGCAGACCTCTGCAGGACATGGCGCTGCGCAGGTTTCAGAGTGGGTTTCATCAGAGCAACGTAGCCGTTAAGTACCTCGAGAAAATCACCGTTAACGGCAATGGCTATGTCCCTTGAGGGCCTGAAGGGTTCAAAGCGATCGCGCAGGTCTTCACCGTAAACGCATACGCAGTGATGCTTCAGCCAGTACCCCCATCGAATACCGTTAGCCGGTAGCATCACTTCCTCAAGCACGCCCGGATCGATGTCAATCTTACTGACAACCGGATGATCCTGCTCAAGCGCAGTCTTAACAACGTCGATTTTTGCAGTGGCATCTGCATCGGGTTCGCGATAATAAATCACTGTAAGATCGAGGTCAGACAGCCTTTCAGTGGCCGTCGCGTCGATAATGCTGCCGTATACATAAACGCTATGAATTAGATCCGGAAATTCCGTTGTCAGTGTCTGAGCAACATCCGCAATCAGCTGAGAAAAGGCTGGCTGAAATCCTCTGAAATCAGGCTGGGTAATGAACCCATACTTATCAACTGCCATTGGCTCACCGTCATGTCATACATCATATCGTCAGTTAAAGCCTGCAATGCAGAACAGTAGTTCTTTCAGCATCACAGACAGATTTCAGTCAGGGTAAACACAGTACTGAACCTCAGAAGCAGATCGCTTTATCAGCTAATCATCATCGTTTTCCATCAGGGTGACCATTGCTCCCCGGTGAGCTTCAACCATACGAATGTAGCGCATGACAGTCTGGGTCTGCGTCCAGGTACCTTCCTGCATGATCTGTGCAATGGATATTCCTTTTCTGGCCATATCCTGTGCGGCGCCGACGCGGGCGCTATGTCCGCTCCAGCTTGCATAGCGCCCTTTGTTGGTTTCAAGAGCTTTCGTCTCACCCGCAGCCTGACGAGCACGACGATAAATATCTTCCAGGCAGGGCGCGCTCATGGGGACTTCCGACACCCTGCCGATACGGTTAGATCGATGAACAGGACAGAAGATAACAGCGTCAGGTTCGCTGGCGAGACCCGCCGCGGTGACCCACTCGCTCAGCCTGCGGGATGACTTCGCACTGAGGGACTTAACGATCCCACCTGACTGCAGGATGGTTTTAGTCCAGCCAACGTCCAGAATGATACGCCCGTCTGCTGCACGAGAGATATCTCTGATCCGCAGACGGGAAAGCTCGCTCATGCGCAGAAGTGTGCTGTAAGCAACATGCATAAACGCGAGGTCGCGCAACTGCTGCAGGCGCGGAGAATGAGCCCATTCAGCATCAAGACGGTTCAGATCCGGCCGGCAGAATGGGACGGCCTGTCCTGTACGCTCACCCGACATGACCGCTGTACGGTTTATCTTTTTCCTGGCGCGAACGACGTCCGACGCAATCGTTGGCGGCACCAGTCCGGCGTTACGGTGTAACATTGACATAAGCGCCGCGTGCACCGAAATAGTTGAAGTTGAACGGCCAATGGTCTGCAGGTGAAACAGGTAGTCCTGCATGTCATCCGGTGACATAGGCAGAAAGGACCGACGATTCTCCTGCGACCAGCGCCAGCAGATCCGCATCACGCTCAGTAGCTGACGCCACGTGTTGGCCGAAAAGGCCTCTCGATGGCGAACGAACGCGGCCAGTTTAGCAGTGAGATCATCACCGGCGCTGCCGCTAAGAGTCACACCGGTAAAAGCGGAGATATCGTTCATGTCTGCTCCATTTATAACTCTTGGCTGAAAGGCAGCGCTACGTGAATTCTGAGAAAGTAGCAAGGGTAATGCTCGTCAGATTTTACGTAGCGATGCCTCTTTTTTAAACACCGTCGTTCAGCCGCACGCCGTCCAGAACTGCGCCGTTTCATATAAATGGCCTTAAAGTTCAGGATCCAGCCCCGATCCGCATGATACAAGGTTTCAGAGACTCTGTCTGGCCTTATATAAAGATAATTATATAAGGTTAAAGATTTTGGTAGCATTTCTAATTTTTAATTAAGTAGTTGAGATAAAAGGTTATTTTTCCATTGTTGGCGCAATATGCTATTGAAAATGTTCATTTTCACAGCACGAGCAGGAGTGGAAGTAAAACTCATAATCAAAAATTTGACTGCGCGTGGATAACAATTTTTCAGCAAAAGACATAAGATCATTTTAATTATAAGAATATTCTGATACATTAATTGAAAGATATACAAATGAAAATTTATTTTAACAAGCCTTTACTGAAATCTCCTCAAAACACTTGAAAGTAAGATTACAGGAAATAATATTTTTTAAATAATAACTATAGAAGTTATTAATTGGAGTCTTATAAATGAATTATATAATTCCCAACCAACTAAAAAGAGCAATAGAACAGAATAAGCTGATAGTTTTTATAGGAGCAGGCGTATCGGCTAGTGCGGGCCTGCCCTTGTGGAAGGACATAGTATGTAAAACACTTGAAAACCCTGATATTTCTAAAGGATTAGATTTTAAGGTAGCACTTGAAAAAGAAATACTTACTCCTTTGGAAGTATTGGATAAAATAAAATATCAAAATAGAAAAACTGTTTATAAAACTTTTGAAGAAGAAACTTTTTCAGAAGCGACAAATGATATTTATATAAAACTTAAAGAAATAAGCAAAAAATTTATAACTACAAATTACGATCAATTATTAGAAAAGAATACGAGCATACAAAAAATAGATACAACTAGCGCATTTAACTTGCAAAAAATTGACGAAGTAGATTCTTTCATTCTTAAAATTCACGGTTGCAGAACTGCCATTGACAATGCTGTTATTTTTTCAAGCGATTACGATGACCTATATAAATCAAATAGAACTTTAGGTGGTTTAGCGAATTTTCAACTAACGAAATTAATTTCATCTCATAGTTGTTTATTTTTAGGATATAGCCTTAGTGACCACTTTCTAACTGACCTCTTCAATAGCTTAGATGAGATGTATGAAGGTGTAGGATCAGAACATTACATTATATCTACAAGTGATATTAATCATAAATTCGTAGATACAATAAAAATACAATCCCGAGAAGATATAACTGTAATTTTAGATCAGCTAATCAATGAAAAATCTAAAAAAATAAAGCAAGATGATAATGATGTAAAAATAATAAATGAAAATACTAAATTTAATAAATCTTTATACGAAGAACATCACTTAACTATTGGTCACGACACACCACCTATAATAGAAAACTGGGCTGGCCGTGTTGCAGAAATGGATGCGTTAAGATATAAAAACAAGGCTTGTTTCATAACCGGTATCGGTGGTCAGGGGAAATCATCTTTAGCATCAAAATTTCTATCAGAGATAGACGATGGTAGCTACGATTTCTGCGAATGGCGAGATTTTAAAGAAGAAGATCTAAATTTCCAAACCAAAATTTATTCATTAATTGAGGTTGTTTCTCATAAAAGAATATTAGCCTCTAGCTTAGTGGGGCTTGAAACAGAATACTTAATAGAGATTTTCTTCAAAGAGCTGGCTAATCATAAAGGGGTCTTTGTTTTCGATAATATTGATCGTTATATAGATTTACAAAATTTCACTCCTAGCGGGGATATGGGTAATTTTTTTGAAAGAGTGGTAAAAATAAATCACAACTCAAGATTTATTTTTACATGCCGTCCATTTATTCATATAGCTAAAGTCGGAACTTTCCAAATAAGATTGGAAGGACTACAGCAAATTGAGATCCAGGAGTTAATATCTAAATATCATAATAGATTAGGGAGTAAAGAACTTGAGAACTTGTCTAAAAGATTGTTTTTTAATACTCAAGGGCATCCATTATGGATGACTCTAATATTAGCTCAATCTAGAGTGGATTTTTCAAAGTTTGATCAAGTTCTTTCTAAAATTGAACGTCGCGATCTATCAAGTGATGATTCGAATTTCTCAGCAATAGTATCAACAACTGTATTAGACAATTTGTGGGAAAACCTTAAAGAGAAAGAGAGAATAGTTTTAAGAACCCTTTCAATTTGTAACGTCGCTGAGGCTCATGATGAGTTGGGTAAAATTGTTGAAAGGAAACTGAATTTTAATCAATATAGTAAAGTGGTAAGATCTCTTAAATCTCTAAACTTAATAGTAGAAAAAGCGGGAGAAGGACATCTTGAATTACATCCTCTTGTCAGAGAGTTCATCAAAGGTAAGTATGATGAAAAAGATCAAGAAAGTTATATTGCTCTATATGTTTCATACCTTAATAAAATCATCGTCTTATTGAAAAATAAATTTGGCAAAGTTCTTCCAAGCGACGAAGTTGAAGTTTTATTAAAAAAAATAGAAGTACTAGTTATCGCAAATAAATCACAAGATGCAATTGATGAAATAAGATCATCTGGTGAGTCTATACTCATCTCTGGATATTGCGAAGACTTCATAAGACTATCTGAATTATTGCTAGATAAGTTGGTATGGAACACAAAAAACTTAAACTCGTTAGTCGGTTTTAATGACTTCATAGATACTTTTTTTACAAGAGCTGTACAATTTGGAAGAGTCGATTTATTCGATAAGCATGCAGAAAATTATGCTAAAGTTTATAAAAATGCTGATTCAAATTTAATTCTCCTAAAGTCCTCGCAATGCAATAAGTTCTGGATGGAAGGTAAATTTGCTCTTGCTATTCAGTATGGAAAAAGTGCATGTGATCTTATCGATTTATTGGGTGAAAAAGATACTTGGAATGGGAAGCATAGATATCATCTTGCATTGAGAGATTCAGGAGATCTTCACAGCGTCGGAAAAGCAATTAAATTCTTTTGTGAGGGGCGAGACCTTAATCAAATCGTCAATGGACAAGTTGAAAGTTGTTTATACAGTCATTATGGTAACATTGGTAAATGCTTTGAGATTCTAGGAGAGCGCGATAAAGCTTTATCTTTGATATGTAAAGCATACTTAGCAATTAAACAAGGATTGAGCAGCTATCATGTGCTTCATAATTTAGGTTATGCGGCAAAGTGGATTTATGAAATCATTTCAGAAAACAATGAAAATAATCAATTAGGTCTTTACTTTCTAATTTATGCGAGAAACTTGTGGAAAAATGATATGCCAAGTGAAGCAAACAAGATGAATGTATTAATTTCAAGGCTTCCCGCATCAGTAATGATTCAGTCTATCATAAGTTTAGAATCTTGGCAGATTGAAAAGCGTTGTAATGACTGGGTAGAAGAATATTTGAAATGATACTTGAAATGGGCTTATAAAAGCCCATTTCAATAACAAAAACATGCACTTTGATAACAACGAAATAATTTATTGAGGCTCAATCCTAATGTCTGCGCTACATTTCAATAAAGGCACCGATGATTTTTTCGTGGACCTCGATGGAACGCGAGAAACTCATCATTTTGCGCTTAAGCCACTTGATGCGAGTACGAGGTGTCAGGTTGTTACGCTCAATACGTTGCGTAAAAATTTTGCCAGTCAGACGTTTCTCTTTCGGCACTTCCCGTGCATAACTGCCTCAATGATCGCTGGTAATCATTCCAATATTGAAAGCGGTCAAAAACAACAATAATTCACGACATGTCTCATCATTCCGGGGGCCGAAAGTGTTTGCCAGCACGCCGCCAGTTTTGGTGTTGTACGCGTATCAGAGCCAGTTTGGTTGCGTCTCGCTGTGAATGAAGCTGCATTGCCTATCGAGTTCACAGATTAGGGCAACATCGGCATGTGCGACAAATGCAGAGTTTATTCTCCGGGGTGAGAGATTTTTAAAGCGCGTATGACGGTGTTGATACCTATCTTTAATGCTTTTACGGTATCCCGAACTCCTGAACCGTTATGCGCTATATCGACAATCTGCTCTTTAACACCGGGTTTTCGGACTTTGTAGGTATAGGTCAGCAGGAACACGCGTTTACATAAGCGACAATGAAAGCGCTCGCTTTGGAAGGAGCTACGAATATGGCGATAAAGTTCATCTGAATGAAAGTGGGGGCAATGAAAAGTTACGGTAGCCACAGCAAACCTGAAATACTTGTAGATTACCGGAAATTTCTATCGATTGAAGACATCACCCAATAATCTTGCTGCGCTATCGGAGTTATAGTAATATTTTCTAAGCATTTTTCACCGCCTCTCCCATAACGATATTAATATTTCGCGCGCTTCGCCACCCTGTCTTTAGCGTGTGAAAAGGATCGTCAATGACCATTTTTTTTTCGCAGGATCGCTTAAAAGCGGAGCTTGCCGACCTCTCTTTTTCAATGCTTCCCGCGCTGCGCGATATTCCCGCCGGTACTCTGGCGCTGGGCCTGGGCGACGCCGACTCGCCCGGCATCGCCCTGAACTGCAAAAACAGCTTGCGTCACCGCTCCGTTTCAGCCTGGCTATGGCATCTCGATGCCGCAGAGCGCCAGGCGTTGCGCCAGCGGGCGCAGCAGCAGCCGGTACGACATGTGGCGATCGAAGATTTCTCGCTAGACAGCATCTTTGCCTGGCTGCAATACGTCGTGCTGATTGCCGACGGCGTGTTTCCCGATGGCCTAGCCGCCTGGGTGGAGTATGTCGATGGCTGGGAGCAGGGCAGCTACCTGGACGGCGATGATGTCGGCCACTCCGCTGCCTGTCTGCATACAGTGCACGCCCATGCGCTGCTCAACGCAGCGAGTGTCGAGGGGGCGAATTACCACCCACAGCGGCTGCGTGACGGTTTCATCCGCTGCGTGACGCTGCTGGCCGACTTTGTTAACCAGACCGCCGCGCCGCTCGACGGCATTCGGCCCGTCGCGTCGGCGGAGTATCAGGCGGCCAGTGCCGCGCTGGCCTATGAGCAGCAGCTGTACGAGCTGACCATTCAGCGTGCCGTGACCTGTCAGTTGCTGGCAGAGCAGGTCAGTAGTGGCCGCAAGGTATTGATCGATGCGCTGTTCCTTAACGAGCAGGAGCCGAGCGGGCTATTTAAAATCTTCGCCCGCAACGATCGCCGCCGCTCGTGGAGTAAAAACGGCTTTACCCTGCTGGGCATTCATCGCCCGCAGGAGCAGGGCAGCGGTAACGACGTGGTGATCTCGGTCGATCCGCGCAGCAGCGTGACGCTGCAGAGCCTGTGGCGAGCGCTGGAGGAGGCCGAGAACGCGTGCTGGTACGGCCAGCGTCCGGCCGACCGGCCGCGCCCGCTGCACAGCTATCGCGACGGCGAAGGCCTGCTACCGAGGGCGCCGAACCAACCGTGGTGGGACGACAGCGGCCGTTACACGCTGCTGGCCGCGCCGAAGCGGTTGGAGTCCGGCGAGCTGGGTTCAAAACTCGACTGGTGGCAGGATGTTCTGCCGCTAATCTGGCAGCAGGGTTTCGTGCAGCCGCTGATCGCCGGTCTGACCCGCGTTGAGACACCAGTATCCGCGCCCGGCGGACAAAAACGCGTCTGCGCCTGGCGCTGGGCGCAGGCCGATGCTCAGCAGGCGCTGACTGATACCAACCGCTATCTGGTCGAGACGCCCGCCTTCCAGGCCTGGCTGGCTGGCTGCAGCCAGCCAGAGCCACCGCGCTCCCCCTGGACACTCCCGCAGACCGATCAGTTTGAAGCGGCCTGGCTCGGCGGCGTGATGGCTGTGTGCCACCAGCAGGGCGTGACGCTGTTCAGCCGCGATGCGAACAGCCAGACGCTGGACGGCTTACTGGCGGTGACGCAGCGCATTGCCACGCTCAGCGACGACTACTCGAAGTTTCTTCTCCAGATCCGCCACATCTTTAAAAAGTGGCCGACGCGACTGAAGCAGCATGCGGCGGCGATTGAGGACAAGCAGTGGGAGGAGGAGATCTTCGAGCTGCGGATTAACGCGCTGAACGTGCTGAACAGCACCGAGACGCTATTCGCCTCGCCCCATGAGAACCGATTGAGCGAGACGCTGCAACGGCAGTGGGGCCTGCACGACCAGCGCGGCACGCTGTTTGCCCAGCTCGACCGGCTGGATCAGCTGATGCAGGACGCCATCACCCGACAAAAATCGCGCCGCCACCGCATTTACGGCTCGTTGTTCTCCGCGCTAGGGATGGGCATTGCCGCCAGCCACGTCTGGGAGCCGGTGCGAGACATCCTCACCACCAACGAATACGAATGGCAGCTGCTGCTGTTTAAAGAGCCGGAGGTCAGCACGCAGCATTTAGCCGATATCGCCGGACAGAGCGCGCACTTTGAACTGATCACCCTGATCGTTTTCGTCGCCTTTGCACTGCTGGGTTTTGTCCTGTTCTGGTTCTTTGACATTCGCAGCCAGGAAGACTGAGCCGCAAGGAGTAAAACAATGAATAACCAGACTGCTCTGGCTATCGCCATCCGCACGCGGGAGATCATCGCACAGGCGCATTCTCAGATTGCTGAACTGCTGGCCGTGGCGCATCCGGAGGACTACAGTTTCGCCGCAGGTTTCCAGATGCTGGACACCGCCCGTATCAAGTACAGCAGCTGGAAGGCGGTGGGAGAAAAGGTGGGCCTGAACGGCGAACAGATTAAAAGCTACATTGAGCTGCTGCGCCTGTTGCGCGCACGGGAAAACAATCTGCATGCCGATCCGGTGGCACTGAACAAGTCCCTGATCGCCGGCCTGCAGCTGGTCAATTTGCTGGAGCTGGTGAAGGGGCAGCATCCCGATCTGATATGGAGTAGCAGCTGGCGGCTGCCGGAGACGGCGAGCGCGGGCAACGCCGTGCGTCAGATGCGCGCCATTGAACTGCTGATCCGCAGCGTGATCGACGAGGCCTGGGCCGACCAGGAGCGGCTGATCGCGCGGATGCAGACTATTCTGAACGAGGCGCAGGTACAGCGCATCGTGAAAAACGCCGAGAAGGGCAACGTGCTGAGCGGCACGCTGCTGGAACAGCTACGGCAGATATTCGCCGACAAGGAGGACTTTCCGGAGTACTACGACAGTTACTTCGATACCACCCCAGCGCTGAACTACGCCTCGACAACCCGCGAAACACTATCGTTGTTCCTGCAGGAACTCAACCATATACGCAATAAGATTGCCCACTATAAAACGCTGAGCGAGGCGGAGCTGCTGCTGCTCAACGAGTACTTCGATCAAGTGGTGGAGCCGCTGCGCGCCGCGCACCAAGAGGGGCGGCTGAAGACCGACCCGGACACGCTGTACAATGCCTCGGCGGAGGCGATCAAGCTCTACCAGCAGCAGGTTGAGCAGCAGCTTGACGAGATCAAGCAGGTGGTGCACATCACCGACGAAAAAGCCAAGGCGATTAAGCAGGATACCGGCATTCTGCGGCGCAACGTCCGCTGGATTCTCGCAGGCGTCGTCGGCGTGGCGGCGATTACTGCGGTAACGCTGCGCTATAGCGGCGGCAGCTTCGTCAACACCGAGATCATCAAGGATCAGGTTAGCGAAGTGCAGCAGAAGCTCGGCAACGTCAAGCAAGAGAGCAGCAACGACCCACGCAAGGAACTGGCTAATACCGGCGTGAAGTGGGATCAGAGCACAATGGAGCAGGCGATCCGTCGAGGCGATCTGCGCACCGTGCAGTTGTTTAACGACGGCGGCATGACTTGGCACACCAACTTCTACATTGCAGCCCTTTCCGAGTGGTACAACGAAGGCAAGAATAAGGGACGCAGGCAGGTGATAGAGTACCTGGCCGCGCATCCGGAGAATCGCATTATGGTCGGCTACGGCGGCAACTGCCTCTATGCCACGGAAGTAACACGCGCCCATGAAAAGAAAGGTGACGCCGACGATGCGCTGAACAATATGGTGATCAAATCGCTGTGTAACAACGACAGCGCCCGCGCGGATATAAAAAGGGTTCGCCAGGAGTTTACCGATAATATTGCGCAACTGAACGACGAATTCAGCCGCTACAATCAGACACCGGTCGCCTGCGTGAAGGAGAAGATGAGGGATAACGGCAACAGGCTTTATAGCGATATTCAGCTGGCAGGCTCAATAGGGCGAGACAACTATGCCTACCGGCTGAACGCTGAAAACCAAGCGGCGTTTTTAACCTATGAGAACTTCAGCGCCTTCCAGAATAACGAAATGCCGCTGAAGACCTTTAAAGCGGCCATTGACTACTTCTGCAAAAGCCTGAGTGAGAACGCGCGCCAGAGCTATCCAAAGCAGATTGCAGAGGTAACGGCGCAGCGTCAGTCGCTGGATGACGCGCTGGCGAAGGCGGGGATTAAGCTGTAGATGAGTTTTACTTGTGAGAGTTGACGCCGTGTCGCGAGCGGCTGGCTACAGGACATCCACGCTTTAGCAGAGCGTGGATGTTTTTTATTTAAACCGTCTGATCTTAACTTTTGGGTGAGCGCCATGCTGCCGGTAAGCTGATGTTTTAAAAAAAGTAACCTCAGCACGACCTACCAATCAGGCTGTCACCTGAACAATTGCCTGTTTTTTATACTGAACCGTACACAGTATATCTCTATTTCTGGCGGTGAGTTTGAAGGGATCAGTTCGAAAGCGCAGGGCAGTGCGATTGCCGGAATAACAGGAAAGAACGGAGCAGTATCCAGGCGATACGTGCGCTGTTAATATCTCATTTAACATAAACAACATTATGCAAACCTAGCTCAGATCTTGATTATGTTAAATAATAGCTTGTTTAGAGCGTGAGGTAATTTGAATTAACTCACATTAAGTCTTCCTGTAATCACCAATACATTATATTCTTGCTCAAGAATTAAGTTTAACTTTCCCGCTTCTGGCTACCTGCTGAGGAACCGGATATGATAGTTAACACTCCAAATATGCTGTCGATTTGATATCAAGTTAAACATAAAAAAAGGACATGGATCATGACATGGATTGTAGGTGGTAACTGCTTTAATGGATTTATTTGTGTTGCTGATATACAAGCAACAATAACTTTCAATAATAACAGAAGAACTGAATATTTCAATTGCGTCCAGAAAATCCATAAAATCTGTAGCAATTTGTGCGTAGCTTTCAGCGGTGACATTCGCACTGGCCTTATTATTGTAGAAAGACTTCGATTTGCCATACAATCCTCTTATCATGAGGGTGAATATTTTGATATTGATGGGCATTCATCATCTTATATCAACTTCCTCAAAAAGAACTATGAGGAATTAAATGAAAAAGGAAAACCTCACGTTGAGTTCATGTTTCTCTGGAATGCACAAGAAGGTGAAGAAGTCATATTTAGACCTTTTTGTATGAAATTCAAATCACCTGATTTCAACATGAACTCAACAGCTTTGCCTGGTGTATCGCAATCAGGATCAGGATTAAGAAACTCAACATACCAAGCAATTTCTAGATTTTTAGCAGGAAAGGAGGATGCTTCTGAAGAATATGAAAAAATTTTCTCTAACTTTGCTGCATCTCCAAATATATTCACCGTTCAAATTTTTAAACAGATACTTTTACATGAAGCCTCTAAAATACACTACGCCGGGGTAAGTAAGACATTGATATCTTTTGAATCCGTTATACCTTATAAGGATATTTATAACGAACAAACAAGTAAAAACATCAAAGAAGCTTATATAACGTTAGGCATAGCTCCCATTGAGGTCAGTACAGCAAATTATAAACTACTATTATCGTCAATCAGCCCAAATGAATTAAAATCTAGACTTGATTACTTAGAGAAGAATGCTCCATTTTTGTTCTACTCATTAAAAGGCATCTTAAAAGATGCCTTACACTCAGCATCGATTGAACCGCTCACAGAAATCCCGCCTATCAAAATTGACAAGATTATCAGTAATGAAGAAGAGCTTCATGTAAAAAAATTAATCACTAGCTGGCCTGAATTTGTAGAATTCATGAATTCAAAAAAAATCAACATAGCTTCAGCACATGCTTCCGCCTAACTATTTGACCCATTGATTTGTCTTATAAAAAAATAAATAACCGACTCTATCTTCATGGCGAATATTTAAATTAAGAGAATTAAAATGAAGCAAAAGATAGATTTTCAATTCCTATGCATACGCTAATTATATAAGGGGTGCAGCCCCCTGATTTTTAAGATTGCTTAGCAACTTTTTGCGTATTCGTACAAACCACGCAATGAAAGCTAGTGCTATTAAGGCATATACAGATTGATATAGAACCCTCATCGCGGTGTAGTCATAAACAGCAAGCTGGTAACCGCATCAGAAAATAGTTATCATAAATACGCTTTGCCCGCGTTTTGAGTTCAATATGCAAAAGCCAAATTACATGCAATTCCTTTGTGAACTACTCTCATCTTCAGTGTTTATGCAGCGCCTGCAGAAATGAAATCAAGCGCTCAGATTTCCACGATTAGCTTTACTTGAGCCGCCACGGTTTAATCTGAGCCTCACCGTTTTTCATGATGATGCTGTTAACCTGTTCCTAAGGCTTGCACTGCAGAAAAATGTTTGTATCTGGGAAAAGGTAAAGTTTTCTGCTCATTAATGCCTCATAGAATTCATTGTCAGGAGATGAAAAAGGCGCAACCTGAGCGTATTGTAATGCCATCGATTGCTTATTTTGAATGTTTTGAGACGCCACGGCACATCAGAAACACCTCCTAAATCCACTGAATTTCTCGGTTTTAGTTGCCTCAGCAGTTCACATAATGTGCTCTACGACCAGAAAATCATTGAATTACAGCTCAGGTTCAACTTCTGCATTTCTCAAAATACTCCAGTTGACATTACCAAGGTAACTTCGGATATAGTTGTATGTCTTGAATAAATTTTACTCAAATATTCCTGTAAACATTCGGGTTGCTTCTGGCCTTGAGGTAAGGACGCTCTTTATGGCAATAATCAGACACCTTCAAGTCATAAACTTCCGTTCAATCAGGTATGCTGAATGGTATCCGGAGCCCGGACTGAACTGTTTAATCGGTCCGGGCGACGCAGGTAAGTCCACCTTACTTGACGCCATAGATCTGGCGCTGGGAGCCAGACGGACATACGCGTTCAGTGATGCCGATTTTCATCTCTCGCATACCGACCGGCCAATTCAGATCACCGTTACCCTTGGAGACCTGGATGACGACCTTAAAAACCTTGAGGCCTATGGACGCTTTTTACGTGGTTATAATACGGCTACCCGCCAGATTAACGATGAGCCTCTGCCGGCTGACGAGGTGGTGCTGACCCTTCAGATGACTGTCTCTGAAGACCTCGAGCCTGACTGGTACCTGTATTCGGAACGTGCCGCTCAGGAAGGTTCTGCAAAACGACTGCCGTGGCGTCACCGTGAGCTCATCACACCCACACGGCTGGGTATAACCGGTCATCATCATCTGGCATGGGGAAATCGCTCAGTACTCAATAAGTTGTCTGCTGAAACTCTGGATGTCACGGCTACCCTTGCCGAGCTCAGCAGAGGCGCACGTCGCGACTTTGCCGCCCAGCCTCTTCCCCATCTGACAGCGTTGCTGACACAGGTTCAGATAATCGGTAATAATCTGGGCGTTCCGCTGGAACAGCTGAAAGCGCTGTTGGACGTTAATGGTGTTTCTCTCTCGAACGGTGCGATCAGCCTTCATAATCCCGATGGCATACCGCTTCGCATGTTAGGAACAGGTTCATCACGCCTGCTCATCAGCGGCCTGCATCAGGCGGCCGGCCAGTCCAGAATATTCCTTGTGGATGAGGCAGAGTATGGTCTTGAGCCCTATCGTATCAACCGGCTTTTACAGTCGCTGGGTTCAAAGGATGAGGAGCCTGAAGGGCAGGTCTTCATTACCACCCACTCACCTTTTGTGCTTCGGGAACTGCAATCAGCTCAGCTCAGCGTGCTCCGATCGCTGCCCGACGCTCAGGCACAGGCACAACAAGCACCCTCTCATGTCGTTTTACCCCTCGGCAGTGGTGAAGATGAACAGGCCACTCTCCGCGCCTGCGCCGAAGCGTTTTTCAGTAAGGCCGTGATTGTAGGTGAAGGACGAACCGAGGTAGGTCTTGTTCGCGGACTGGATTTGTACTGGCTAAATGCGGGCGGGCCGGGCTTCCAGGATCGTGGGGTGTATACCACCGATGGAGACGGCGGGGATAAATATTTCAGACGGGCCTCGGTTTTTGCACGCCTGGATTATAAAACGGCGTTGCTGAAAGACTCCGACATCACCGATGTCGCCCACCAGCAGCAGACGCTTCAGTGTCAACAGAACGGTGTTACTGTGTTTGAATGGGGTAATGGTCTCTCAACCGAAGCCGCGTTGTTTGGGAAGTGTCCGCTCATTGCCATTCCTCCCCTTCTCCGTCTGGCGGTTGAACTTAAGGGAGAAGCCTCGGTTAATCAGCACATACTTAACTACTCAGCACAGCAACATACTTTACAGCAATGCATCGATAATCCCGACGAGACTATGCGCCCATGCCTGGCGGCAGCTGCGGGTAAAAAGGGGTGGTTTAAATCAATAAGCGGCGCTGAACTGCTTGGCCGAAACATCGTTGGACCTAATTACAGGACCTTTACTCCGGCCTTTACAGGTCTGATTGACTCCTTGTATGCCTGGGGACAGGCTAACGGGGATCGCCGATGACGGTCGAAGCCATTTTGGGCGCGCGGAGGGGCATGATTGCTGCCCCGGCCGGATGTGGTAAAACACATCTGATTGCCGACGTGCTGCATGTAAAACCCCCGCGACCTTATCTTGTCCTGACGCACACTACCGCTGGCGTTACCGCGCTTAAAAGGCGCCTTTCGCGCCTGTCCATACCACCCAGTCACTATGTGGTCACCACACTCGATGGATGGGCTGTCAGGGTCGCAACCAGTTTCCCCGGGCTCTGCCAGACAGAAGAGCGCACAGACAATGGCGCGGCTTATTACATTGCCCTCCGCCAGGGCATCCTTGAGTTGTTGCGTTCAGGCAATGTGAGCGAGATTATTCGCGCATCCTATTCTCTCGTGCTGGTTGACGAATATCAGGACTGTAATGTTGTACAGCATGAGATTGTTAACGCACTTGCTGAATTACTTCCTGCGGTGGTTTTCGGCGATCCCATGCAGTGTATTTTCAGCTTCAGCGGCCCTATGCCTGACTGGGAGCGTGAAGTGATGGCTTGCTTTCCGCTGCTGGATACTCTGCAGACTCCATGGAGATGGATCAATGCCGGTGCGCCCGCGCTGGGACACTGGTTGCTCAAAAGCCGGGATAGCCTACTGCAAGGCCGGAGCCTTAGCTTTGACTCTTGCCCGGCACACGTCACATTCCGACAGCTTAACGGCATACCGGCACAGGATATGCAAATGCAGCAGCAGGAATATTATCGGGTGGCGGGTCTCACTGAGGGGGGCACTATTCTCGTGCTGGGAGACTCCAGGCGGGCAGATTTAAGGCACAATTTTGCGCTGCGGCTTAATGGCCTCGATGTAGTTGAACCGGTGGATCTTAAAGACCTACTTCGCATGGCCAGAGATCTGGATGCCGCCAGCAGCGGAGATCGGGTCAGTGTTTTGCTGAACGCTGCGGCAGAAATAATGTCAAATGTTGAGGCCACAATTACGCTGAGACGCCTCACAACAATTACAGCGGGAAGAAACAGAACGGGCCCCACTCCCCTCGAAGCAATACTGCTGAATCTTTCAGTAAACACTTCCCGCTCAGCACTGCTGTCTGCACTTTGTGCAATTGAAGAAAAGCCGGGCGTGAAAGTGTACCGCCGGGGGGCCTTTCATGCATTCAGAGAGACTCTTTCTCTCGGCGTAAGTACACCAGAGAGGAGCCTGTCAGACTGCGCTGCGGTGATAAGGGAGCAGCGCCGTTATAGGGGCGATCAACGCATCACCGCTCGGGCAATCGGTTCCACCCTGCTGCTGAAGGGGCTGGAATGCGATCACGCCATTATTCTCGATGCGGGGAGCATGAGTGCAAAGGATCTTTACGTCGCGCTTTCACGGGGAGCAAAATCTGTAACGGTTTTAGCCCGATCGCCCCTCTATCAGCCCAGATAGTCGACATCCAATCGGGATAAAACCGGCATGCCGCTATAAATCAGTCCTGAGAGGTCTAAAAGTGAAAACGTTTTCCATTGATGAGTCAGGCTATACCGGCTTCGACCTGCTGCAGAAATCTCAGCCGTGGCAGGGCGCCACTGCGGTGATGATAAGCTAGGATGATGCAGCCTGTCTGATACGCGAGCATTTCCCCAAACTTCAGGCGCCCGAAATCAAATTCAGTTCGCTGAAAAGGCGCCCCGGAAATCAGAAGCCGCTTTACAACCTGCAGCGAGATATCCTTCAAAACTTTCCAAGCGTGACCTGCGTGGCCAATAAGCGGTTTATGCTGATACTGATGTTTATCGATTACGCTGTTGAACCCTTCTATTACGATCTGGGTGTTAACCTTTATGAGGATGGCGGAAATCTGTCGATGGCCTCCCTGGCTTATTACCTCGGCCCCGGTTATTTTGGCAAAGATTTTGACACCATCCTGCAGGCATTTCAGTTAGCCATGAGGGAAAAAACGCCGGAGACGGTGAATGCTCTGATCGACCGCATCAATGAGGTTGACTGGCACCAGTTGCCGAAGTTTTTGGGGCCGATGGCGCTTGCTCATCCTGACTGCATCGATGCCATCCTTCATCCGAATGTATCAACAGATGCATCCTTTACGCTCCTGCAATCAGTCATTACACGCACTGAGCTAATGTCTTCACAACGCTACCGAATTGAACACGACCGTTCAGAAAATCTTAAACGATATCATGAACATTTTTCTTTTCTGATTGGCTGCCAGACGCCGGCGGAATTCAGGCATTCAGACATTGCCCACATACGGTTCCCGCTCAAGCTTGAAGAAGTATACCAGGTGGACTCACGGGATAGTCCGGCCGTTCAGCTCTGCGACGTACTGGTTGGCGGAGCCGTCAGTGCGGCGGAACTTTTGATGATAGAGAAGTCACTTTCTTTCTATTCGCCCCTGAAGCTCTACCATGAAGACCAGATAATTCACTTTCTTCCCGACTTGGACTTTGAAAAGCAGCGTGAGTTTCGCCGCGGAAGTCAGGGAGCGGAGTATAATGATTTTATTCGGAATGAATTTTATAAGGCATCGCCCCACCCATCAGGAACGAAACTTTTGTAAGAACGGCCAGTGCCTTCTCTATCAGCTCAAAGAATTTTTTCAGCGTGTCCATACCCACCTCCATGCGCGCAATAAAGAAACAGGCAGCCTAGCGAAGCGGGATTTAATGTCAACATAAACTTATTTGTTGAGCGCTGACTCTATCAGCAACTGCCGTGCGTCCCCAGCCTCCCACGTAAACTGCACCTAGTTATCCGCCGCGACGTCCAGCGCAAACACCTGCATGTAGATGTCGGTGGTCTTCTTCTTGTGCCCCATCAGGGCCTACACCACCTTCTTGTGCGTATGGCTGTAAAACAGATGCATCGCAAATGAATGCCTTAACGCCTTTGCCCCGGCATTTCAACTCCATGCACATTTACTTGTCTATATTGATTCACTACCAGGCATGCAGAGTAGAGTGCCTGGCACGCCCCCTGCCCTACCCGGTATCCGCTCTTCCCTTTACCGTCATAGGGTTACACGGCGATCGCCGCCCGGATCATAGGCTGAAGGCCCGCTATTTATTACAGGCTGACCAGGTTGTTCCCCATATTAGGGAGAAAATCCGGAAAAAGGTCCAGATCAGATCCTCTGCAGATCGATTTATTCCCGTGATTTTCGCTGGACAGACAAGCGAAATACGTTCCACATAGCCAGGCAACGGAGATTGAAAGTTTGGGTACTTTGCCCCGCGAACTGACACAGATTTCACACAGCGACGCCAGTGGTCATAATCTGACCAGCCCGGGCGCTGCACGCTATTTTGACTACGAAAGCGCGGTAGCGCTGCGAAACCTGGCCGCCGCCTACGGCACCGACATGCCGCGTTACCTGCTTGCCCCCCAAGTGGCCGTCCTGCTCTCCAGAGTGCCCGTTCTCCGCAGCGTCTGTTCATCGATGCGCTGTGGAATACCGGGGGCGACTTAACGAGATCCTGCCGCTTACGAAAGAAGACTTTGTGCTGGACGACCCGCTCACCGGCGTGCCGCTCTCCTCACCGTTCGTGGTCCTTCGCACCCTCAAGCAACGGAATCTCGAAGAGGCGGCGCGCAGCCGCAGCCGCCGTCGCGGGCGCCCGACGAAGGAAGAGCAGCTGGCCGGGCGGGAAACAGAGGCGGAAATCCGGGACAACCCGCCGCGGGCGGTGCCGCTGACCGATCCGGGATTCGTGCAACGCTTAAGGGAGTGGTTTGCGACGGCAGGCTTGGCTGCAGGGGCGCGGCTCTGGGACATAAAGAGTGAGGACACGGCGCGCAGCTGGATAAGTCAGGCAGTGGCGGCGGCGGCGCGTGACGGTGTGACGTTTTCCATCCGGCCGGTGACGCCCAAGACATTCCGGGATTCGTTTGCGATGCATCTCGTGCAGCATAAGGTGCCGCAGAAGGTTATTCAGACCCTGATGGGCCATAAGGACGCAAAGTCTACCGAGTGGTATACGCGGGTGTTTGCGCTGGACGTTACCCGCCAGCTCGGGGTGCGGTTTTCCATGGATCCACATGAGGCCAGCCAGCTGCTGCTGCCCCGCTGATCTTCGCCTTGATAACGCTTACTGTATGAATTGACGGAAAAGGTTTTCCGGTAAAAACCAGATGTGCCCCCGGGCGCGCGAACAGGCCACGCAGAGTCTGGTTACGGGTAGCAGGTGGCAACTCATTTCACCGCCGGACTAGCGAGCAGCGCCCGGTGTGTTGCACACTGCACAATTCAGACGTCGGTAAACTGACCGGGTTGTTTACTGGCTCCCCTGTTCAGGGAATGCCAGCCATACCTGTGATGTTCCTGATAAAAGAGCTTGATGACTTCATCATCTGCGTGAAACGTCGCCGCCTCATTCTGGCAGGTAATCAGCTCAGTCTGCGTCTCATCCATACGGTGCGACTCAATTCTGATGCCGGGATGCGCGCTGATAAAACTGCACACCGACGGCGAGCTGCGCCAGGTTTTACTGAGGATATGCCAGTCGGGTACTAATTTGTCGTACCGCAATTGATTTCAGCAACCGGGAAAAGCTATCCAGCTCCTGACTTACTCCTGCCTCATTAACAGGACCGCGGAGGATAGGGAAATGTCAGTAATCAATATGCCTGCTGTCTGTGAAGTGTTCAAAACATGATGCCACGCCTGAAGGCAGGGAAAAGAATTTTGTGACGTACAGCAGTTTCCATATCAGGTTATGTATGGGGAATGAATAAACATCCAGGATGGGGAAAACGTTGAATCAGCACGGGTGAGCCAGCCACACAATCATTCCTGTCGAGGCTCACAGAAAAGTGCTGTTTTAAAAAATGAGTTTTGTTAAGGCAGCCCGCTGTTCTTTTATCATGCTTAAGGCTGCACAGCTTTGATAGCTCTGTTGCTTTGACCATAACCGGCCCTGTCAGCTGCTGGCAATTAAAGGAAATGCTATTCGGGGAATTTCAGATTGAAATTTTCTTTCTTTATTCAAAAAAAACATAAAGTTAAAGCATTTTTTTTGCGGGAATCTTCTCCTGGATTTCCCGCAACTGGCAGTAAGTCATGCGTCTTTTTCATTTACAACCATACGCTCAATGACGCTTCTGACAGCGGCATCAAGTTCAGCCTGACAGGCTGCAGAAAGGCGCGAGAATTCATAAGTAACCACCCGTTTATCTGAATCCGTTTTCTTTCTGGCAAACTGCTTTTTATCAGCAAATTCAGCTAGTTTTTCAGTCACGACTTTTTTGCCGGCCGACCCTTTTTTAGGCTCTGCGCTTTCAGCGCGAAAATAACTGATTATTTTTGCCTTATAGGTGGGATCACCCCTGTCGTAATGCGCGTCACTTTCAATACGTGCACGAACGTGGCCAGTTAACTCCTCCGTGCTGATGCCTCTTGTCCGGGCTCTCTCAGTCACCTCAAGCAGAAACTGATAGTCACTGATGGAGAGTTCACTGACGGAAGGAAACACCGCAATGATCTCTTCAGGAACTGCAGCCGCCTGAAACGCCCGGGTGACCTTGGCCGCAGAAAGTCCTTCTGCGGCGGCAATATCTGACTGATTCATATCTGCAGGATACATCAGCT
>Ga0308161_1002118_pt1 | contig 21816 bp, 31 predicted proteins | sample PhyFR2_FD_201034 | JGI IMG/M metagenome (GOLD analysis project Ga0308161, IMG submission 201034) | Phyllosphere microbial communities from UC Gill Tract Community Farm, Albany, California, United States - DLSLF.R2 | ecosystem: Host-associated > Plants > Phyllosphere > Unclassified | place: USA...
AGGTCATCGAGGAAATCTGTTATCTCCACCACGCGCATCGCCCGATTCATATCTCTGGCCAGGTCACACATTTCGTGTCCGGTGTTCTTCCTGGCTGGCTTGCGTGGTTTCGCGTACTCACATGAGGGAGTACGGCAGCTATCCAGAGGCTGCATGGGCGGCGATTTAGCTTCTTCCGACCCAGGTAATGGCCTGGGTACGTCGCGGTGGTCACGTCAGACTGTTAAAGAGCGGCAGGCCCTGAGGCCCTGGCGAGTCCCTACTGGGTAACTCGATGGAGTAAATATAGGTAATCCCATATTTATCGTCAATGGGTATTCCCATATATTTTATGGGAGGCGATAAAAAGCCCGCTCACTGGCGGGCTTATTTAGGAATCGCAGTACTCGCGCCAACCGATCCGGACGGCACCATCATCCAGATGCTCAATCCTGATGCCGGCGGTGTCGCCAATGTCTTGAATGACCTGGTTCCAGGCTTCAGGGCTTTCGTCGTCACGCCTGGATACCTCAACCAACTGAATCCTCTGCACTCTGGGGGAGGCAATTATGCGTTGCAGGCGATGGCCCACAAGCTCGTAGGAGTTTCTCGGTTTCGGTGTGGAGTAGGGTGACTGGATCATGCGTCGCTCCTTGCGAGTGCTGTATGCATACACAGTATTGTTGCTGACATATCTTGGCAAGAGGGCGGCAGGAAGTTTCATGCATAAATGCATATTGGCTTGCGACGACCTTTCTGTATGCATGAAAAAGCCCGCACATGGCGGGCACTGTGGAGTTGGATGGGTCAGTCAGTAATCGGTGGATACTTTCCGCTGACCGAGTCCCTGTAAACGATTTCGCTGAATAGCCGGGGGCCGTCGCGCATTGTGATCAGGGCTTGCTTGGCCTCTTCCTTTGTTTCGAATGGGCCGGCACCCACGGCCAGACCGATCATTGAAACAACTGGAAGTCCGGTGCTGGCAATTGCTTCGATGGTTCGTTGCTGCTCTTCTTCGTCGCGGCATGCAGTTGAGGCGACCCATCCGTTTTTCAGTCTTAGTGCGGCCACGGGCTCCACATCTGCGCCGCAGTGCTTGCACTTGACCGCAGCAGTCTTGATGCTCTCGGCACACATAGGGCAAGGTCGCGCCTCTTTCCCTGTCTGGGCAGCAGGTGCGCTTCTGCCGCCCAGCAAAACCATGAGCAGGCCGGCGAGCGCGATCATGCCGCCGACAATCGTGTGGATCTGCCGGTCGGCCATCAACCCCATGTTGTTCACCCGTCCGCCGGCGCCGGTGGGCACCGATACGTCCATGCTCAGTGCGAATATCAGCCAACAGACGCCGACGATCAGCGCGAACGCCCCAAAACCTTTCACTCGTATCCCTCCCCCAACGTTATACGTGTTCGTGAACTGCCGTCATGATTGAATGCTACCGAATTAGTGGCTCTGCATAAAGAACAGCCCGCGATCGAATCTTAGGTTAAATCATAGGCCTGGTGACCACTGATCCATAGTCAGAGCTCAGAAGCTCATTGGCGAGTATAAACGCTGAGTGACCCGTGTAACTTTGATTTGAAATGTATAGGGATTAACTCGTCTTGGAATCTGTTTTCCAGGTTTTGGTCAAAAAGCTAGAGTTGAGCAATCGTCCCGAGGCAAGCGCAATGCTTGAAACACGTTTTGAGTTTGAGCTAATAGGCCGTTTCGTTGCCTCGTAGTTAAACGTAGCATGCTTCCTAAGGTCTACGAGATAGTCATTTGGGAGGATGCAATCATTCAGTTCTGAGAGCTGCTTGCAGGCAACGATTAGCCTACGATGTAAAGCTAATAAATGATGTTGCGTGATTTTTGTATCTTTCTCAGTCCAGAAATTTGTCGCTGCATCCTCAAACTCGGTTAAGGCTTTAATCGCTCGATCGACGGAGTCGTGTGTGTCTTTTTTCTTAGCTAGCCACTTTTGTTGTTGTCCGCGAACTCGCCAGCCCCAAAGCGTGCAGGCGACGCCAACAAACGCAAATGTCCATCCGACTATGGAACCAATGTCCGCGCCGCTATTTGGCTCCGTTGCCATTCAACTCTCCTTGTGAGCTATAGCATCTTTAACCCATTGCGTGATTTCTAGCTTTAGGGAAGGATCATCTTCGGAAATTAGGTTGTTACATATCGACAAAACAGTTTCCTTTGGTACGCCGTCTCGTATTAAACCACCAAATGCCTCATCCAAAAAAGAAGATCCATAACCAAAGGCGCCATCAAGTACGACAATGATCTCGCCGTTATTAGCTTCGATTTCAGGAAGCAAAATTGTTTTTCTAAATAGTTCACCAGAGTCCGGTCCTAGATTTATATATCGCGGCCCTGGAAACTCGGAAAAATCTGTAACAAGTATCTTTTTCATGCTTCTAAATCCTTCAAGGACACAGTCCACTCAATCATAGTACCATGGATAGATCCGTTGTAGCTCGCGGACCATTCACGGCCGCTGGTTCCCTCAATTTCTTCATACCCATCCATGATTTTACGTGAATAGGCAGGTCCGGCGACGACATAACAGCCTCTGTTACTGCGGATAGACAGTAATGCAGAAGGAAAGTGCTCAGTAATGGAACGAATATCTGCCGCACCTTTCCCTCTGTAAGGTAGGTTCGTACGAGATCTTTTAATAAATGTTGATGCGTGTATCAACTCTGCATCGCAACTACCCAGCACCCCAATTTTCCTGAAGATCTTCGTTAGTGTGCCTTCTTCATGTTTTTTCGGCAGAGTTACAGGTATGCCGACGCCAAGGTCGCATACTATTTGCGTGATACTGTCCTGCTTCTTTCCAACAAGCATCCACCATCTGTTCTCCAAGTCCGGGTTGTCGCCAGCCTCTACTGGATAAGCATGATCCACACTATTAGCCATTGCCTCTATTGCACCTTTGTAGAGATGTGCTTTGGAACGTTTAGATATGGGGTCGGGCAAATTATTAAGTAAGCTCGCCGCCAAGCTTCCATCAGCGAGGCTTCCAGATAACTGCTGCCATTCTGCTTTATCTTCCAGAGCGACTGATATCGGATCAGGCTGCCCGATCGCAGTAAAAAATCCGATTCTTTGCAAGATTTGTTCTATTTCGTTACCGGCCTTTTTATTGCGCGAGTGGTGCTTGCCGAAAGAGCACCCAAATGAGAGATTGGGATGGAGTTTTAAAAGGTAAGAGACTTCGGCAAGCATTCTTAATCCTGCGCACGCGGTAATTGTGCCAGTATCTCTAAAAGATATTATTACATGGTTGTTATATTTTGATGTAAGCCTAAGATTTTCTATAAAATTTGCAAATAATTCAATGTTTGGTCTCGAGTATAAATCTAGTTGCGGTGGCGCATTAACAGTAGGGTTGAATGTATTTTTGTCAAATTTAAAATTCTGAAAGTTCGGGTTCAAGTATCGAACGCCAAGAGTTCCTAGTGCGCCAGGACCTTTTAGTCTGTTTTTACGCTGGTATCGCTTATTAGCTGCTCGCAACCAATGCCTTAGTTTGCGGGTGTTTAGTTTTTTCATCGCTGACAATACCTTCCATGTACGTATAGTTATTTTTCCACAACCATTTTAAAAATGGGTCAAAGATGCTGGCTGGCATCTTTGCAGCGATGCAGTACGTGTGGGTTATTTTTAGTTTTCATTAGTAGAACTTCTGGAGCGCCTGCACGACTACACCGACTATCCGACAGTTTTCGTCTACTGCCTCGATGGGATAGCTCGGATTCAACGGCTTCAGGAACAGCCGCCCGCCATCGCTGACAAGTTTCTTGAATGTGGCTTCGTTGCTGTCGGGCAGTTTGGCCACGACCAGCTTACCTGGTGCAACTTCAGCCTCTGTGTCCACCAAGATCAGCGTTCCTTCGGTGATGCTCTGGCCGGCGGGCGCCGTCATCGAGTCGCCTTTGACTGTCAACCAGAAAGCGGGGCCTTTGGCGTCGTACTCCGAAAACTCATACATGTCCGAGATTCCGGTCGGGTAGGGCTCAACGGCTTCCGCCCAGGCACCGGCGGCAACCCAGCTGACTACTGGGTAGCGGAATGATTTGGTGGGCTGGGCGGCAGGGGAGACGTTCGATTCACCAGAGCCGGACGTTAATCCAGAAGCCAGCATTGGCCCGATCTCGTCTGATAGCCATTTGGCGCTCACCCCACATGCGTCGGCGATCTTCACGACGTGTGCGGTGGCTTTTGATTTTCCACGCTCAAGGTCAGAAATCGACGTCTGCGTGATACCAGCTTTAGCGGCCAATTCGCCCTGATTGAGCTTGGCGTGCCGGCGCGCTGCCTTTAAACGATCTTTGAATTCCATCCAGCGAGTATTACGGGTGCTCCCATATCCTTGCAAATCGGTATTCCCATAATCTACTATATGGGTATTCCCGTATGGAGGGGCAATATGAACACTATTTACAGGGACCTCGTTGCCTTCTTCGGCACTCAGGAGGTGACGGCTGAAAAGCTCAAGGTTGATCAAAGTACCGTTTCCGGTTGGGTTCGCGAGAAGCACGGAATGTCTCCAGTGGTTGCCAAGCGAGCGGAGGCGTTGACCGGAGGCGCTTTCAAAAAAGAATCCCTTTGTCCGTCGTTTCCCTGGGCCGAGATGGCCGCCTAAGCGACATCCCTGTCCGCCGTTTCGTTGAGCAAATGATCGCCTCTGCATCGGCAGGGCGCCACGTAAAGAAATTCGAGGTGTTACATGCAGGAACTTATGAAGGCGATCTATGACGTGGTTGACGACCACGGGGCAGGGCGGATTGCAGAAGGTGCCGACTTCACCAGTCGCACTCTGGTTTCCCAAAAAGCGAACCCGCACTACGAAACCCACCGTATGAATGTGGAAGAGCTGCACCGGATTATGAAGTTCACCCAGGACTTCCGCCCATTGAAGGCGTGGGCTGAGGCGTTTGGCTTTGACCTGGTGCCGAAGGACAAGCCCGAGGGTATCAACCTCAACTCCGCGCTTCTGCGCCTCCACGCCGATCTTGCTGACGTGACCCGCCTTGCGTTCGACGCCCAGGCCGATGGTCGCGTTTGTACCCGCGAGAAATCGGAACTGCTCAAAGAGGCTGAGGAGGTGATCGTCAGCCTGGAGGTGTTCAAGCAGTCGGTGAAGGCTGCATAGCAAAAATTCCCGCGCATGCGCGGAAATCAGTGCCCTTTGGCTTCGCACTATCAATTGAGCGGACCAGAAACCTAGGCACAAAAAAGCCGACGGTCGAGGTCGGCTAATTCGATAACACTTTGTGAGGCCGATTATATGCAAACCCCGCCACATATCAATAGCACTACCAATCTCGCGCCACGTTTTTCGCAATCCGAAAACGTGGCGCGCAATTCCGCAGTGATTCCATTCGACTTCGACGGCGCTGCAATCCGGGTCATCACCGACAAGCTCGGAGATCCGTGGTTTGTTGCCCGCGATGTCGCTGATGCCCTCGGCTACTCCAAACCGGAGAACGCCGTGGCCCGTCACTGCAAGGCTGCGACCACTACCCCGAAACAGGGTGGTGGTTTCATGACCGTCATCCCGGAGCGTGACCTGTACCGGCTGGTGATGAAGTCCAAGCTGCCAGCCGCCGAAAATTTTGAAGAGTGGGTGGTCGGGCAGGTGCTGCCGAGCATTCGCAAGACCGGCACGTTTTCCGCTCAAGACCCTAACAATTCCAAGATCGTCGGCGAGTTGGCCATTCTGGAGTGCTTCGACCGTCTGCTGAAGCCCGCGAACTCCAGCAAGATGATGATGCTGGCCAAGATCGCCGCCAACAACGGGCTTGATGCCAAGTTCCTGCCAGGCTATGCCGTGGACGCTGCGCCTGACGCCGCTGGCGGCTCTTCGATGCCCACCAAGGCAATCACCGCGCTTATCAAAGAACACGCCATCGCCAGCACAGCCCGTGCCTTCAACCTTGCGCTTGAGGCCCATGGCTTCCTCAAGGTTCTGCAGCGCAAAAACTCCAAACAAGAGACTGTCGACTTCTGGTCCGTGACGCAGAAGGGCATGGCCTACGGGAAGAACCTCACCAGCCCTCAATGCCCCCGCGAGACGCAGCCTCACTGGTACGCGGATCGCTTCCTTGAATTGGCCGCTAAGGTCGGGAAGGCCTGACATGCAATACACCGTCACGATTAACCAGGTGAAGGCGTTGGAGTGGGGGCTGAATTCTCAGCAGGCCCTGCTGTTCGCGTTCGTCTACGGCTGCCCGAGCTGGGCCAAGCCAATCAAGACTGATGACGGGATCTTCTTCGCGCTGAGCAAGGCTAAGATCACTGAGGAGCTACCGCTGCTCACTGGCAAGCCAGACACCGCTTACCGCATGCTGAAGGCCCTGGAAGAGGCCGGTTTGATTGAGCTTCGCCCTGAAGCATTCCAACTCACCGAAAAAGGCTGTGAGTGGAACCCGGACCGTATGGGCCAGGTCACCGCGCACCAACCGCCGGTCCTCCCGCCCCGGCGCAGGTCGAAAAAGAAACCAATCCCTTCCGGCTTGCGTGCTCTGGTATTCGCCCGCGACGGTCACGCGTGCTTGCGCTGTGGCTGTTTGGTGCTGATGCGCTTGAGGGCTGATCACGTCGTACCTGAAAGCCAAGGTGGAGAGGCTTCGTTGGGCAACCTCCAGACCCTTTGCATGTCCTGCAATAGCTGGAAGGGCGTGCGGACGATTGATTTCCGCGCGTTCGCCGGAGGTGCAGCATGAGCATGGGCCTTATGGTTGCCGCAATGAAGCTTCGTGTTGGTAATCCGCTGCGCAAGCTGGTGCTGATCAAGTTGGCCGACAACGCCAGCGACGTAGGCGAGTGCTGGCCCTCCTATCAGCACATTGCCGACCAGTGCGAGATCAGCAAGCGTTCTGTCATGAACCACATCACCGCTCTGTGTGAGGCGGGACTGTTGCGCAAGGAGATCCGGAAGGGTGGACCAAAGGGGAATTCGTCGAACGTCTACTTCCTCACCCTCGACGGTGGTGGTGCACCTCCTGCACCAGGGGTAGTGCAAAAGATTCACCCGGGTAGTGCAGCAGGTTCACCCCCTAGTGAATCTCCTGCACCAGGGGGTAGTGCAGCAGTTGCACCCAGAATCAGTAACTCTCTTGAACCAGTCATGGAACCGGTCATTGAACCAATTGCACCCCCGGCTCCCGCCGAGGTTGTGCCGGTTCAGTCCCGCGGCTTGGTGCTGGTGGTTGACCGCACCGATGCTCCCCGGGTCGAGATCCCCGCCGACATGCCCGGCCCCAAAGACCAGACCTGTAAGACCTTCAAAGTCTGGGCGAACTACGCCATGGCTTACCGCAAGCGCTACAGCGCCTGGCCGGTGTGGAATGCCAAGGTCGGCGGCCAACTCGGCCAACTGGTCGACCGCCTCGGTGCCGACGTCGCCCACCACGTGGCCGCTCACTTCCTGAAAACCAGCGATGCAGCTGTTCTCCGCAAGTGCCACAGCCTCAACGAGCTCCTGGCCAACGCCGAGAGCTACCACACCCAGTGGGTAACCGGACAACGCGTTAACGGCACAACCGCCCGCCAGATGGAGCGGACAGAGGCGAACCACTCCGCAGCAGAACAGGCCGCCCAGATGGTTCTGGCCAAACGCCAAGCAGGTGACCGCAATGAATACCTCTGAAATGAGCGACCAGCAGGTGGCCGGGCTGGCCGCTGCCATCTGCGCAACCGCCGAAGCCATGGGCCAGGAAATGAACCCAGGCACTGCCGCGATGATGGCCGAAGACCTCTGCGCCTACCCGGTACCCGTCGTCAAAGCCGCGTTGAAGGCCTGCCGCTTCGAGGTGAAGGGCAAGCTGGCAATGGCTGACATCCTGCAACGCGTCCAGTCCTCCGACGGCCGTCCAGGCAAGGACGAGGCCTGGGCCATCGCTATGACCACCAACGACGAGTTTGAAACCGTGGTGCTGACCGATGAAATCCAACTGGCACTGGCAGTCGCGAAACCCATCTTGGATGGCGGCGACAAAATCGGTGCGCGCATGGCGTTCATCGACGCCTACCAAAGGTTCGTGGGCCAGGCCCGCGAGGATGCGAAACAGGTCAACTGGCACGTGTCCGTGGGCTTCGACTCCAACCGTCGCGTGCAGGCTGTGACCAAGGCAATGGAGCTGAAGAGAATCCCGCGCGAACACGCCCAGAAATACTTGGCGGACCTGAGCGTCGAGCCGATCAGTGAGGACGGTCGCGCCATCGCCGGCTTGCTCACTGGCACCGTCACACGGCCCGCACCAGTGCTGCGCCACAAGCTGGAACTGGTCAAGAACTCGATGCTCGAGATGCGCAAGGCCTGCGCCGAAAGGAAAACAGAAATGCGAATTGAAGCGGCCAATGAGTTGGCGGATCGCCGGGCGCTGCTGATCCAGCAGGCCCAGGAACTGGAAGCGAAGAAGGCGGCGCAATGACCAAGCCAGCCAAGCCTCGCCCGATGCCCGTATACCTGGTACTGCGCCGCCTGGTAGATCCTGCCACCGGCAAGGAGGTGGCCGCGTTCGTGCCATCCTCCGACGCCGACCGGTCGATCCTGCGCGAGCGTGAATTTAAGATGAACGCGAAGATCCGTGCCGACCTCAAGCAGCCACGTAATCCACGGTTCAATGGCTTGGTCCATGGCCTGGGCCGAGTGTTGAGCCAGAACATCGATCGGTTCTCCGGCAAGCAGTCACACGACGCCATCAAGGCGTTGCAACTGGAGTCTGGCGTGTACTGCGACGAGGAGCTGTTCGACATCCCGGGCCTGGGCCAACTCACCCGCAAGACGCCCCGCAGCCTTTCCTACGACTCGATGGGGGAGGAGACATTCCAAGACTTTTGGCGCCAGTGCTGCGCGTACCTGGTGCTGCACGACTGGCCGACGCTCACAGAAGAGCGCCTGACCGAGATGGCCGAGTTCGAAGCGTTTAAGGAGGTTGCATGACCATCGAACGGAAGCCGGCCAAGCCGAAGAAGTGCCGTGTTGCTACGTGCAGGGCCTCATTCGTGCCTTCGCGCATGGGCCAGGCGGTGTGCAGTCCAGCTTGCGCGCTCATCGACGGGCCGAGGCACGCACCAAAGGCCCGCAAGGCCCTGGCCGACATCGAGCGCAAAGACATCAAGGTCCGCAAGGAGAAGCTGAAGAGTAGGGCGGACCACCTCAAGGACACACAGCAGGCATTCAACGCCTGGGTGCGCGCCCGTGATGCGGCACTGCCATGCGTGAGTTGCGGCCGCCACCATGAAGGCCAGTATCACGCAGGCCATTACCGCACTGTAGGAGCGAACCCAGAGCTGAGGTTTGAACCGCTCAACGCCTGGAAGCAGTGCGCCCCGTGCAATAACCACCTCTCAGGAAACCTCATCAATTACCGAATCTCGCTCCTACAGAGAATTGGCGAGGAAAAGGTGGCATGGCTTGAAGGCCCTCATGAGGCCAAGAAATACACCGTGGAAGAGCTGAAGGCGATGACCGCCGAATACCGGGCAAAGACCAGAGAACTGAAAAAGGGGCAGGCAGCATGAAATTGATCAACGCAAGGCAAGCGTGGACTGATGCGCAGCACGAATCGAACGCCTCAATCAGTGCTGCGGCGGCTGATCGGGCCAAGTCCGCAACCGTAGTCAGGAAGGAAAAGGCAGCACTCCGCGAGATCATCTTCGCTGCACAGGGCGAGGACAAGGAAGAGCGCATCATGGCTGTGCGCCAGAAGATCAGCATTGCCGAAACGCGGCGCGCACCGATTGGCCGCTCCACACATCGTGCAGCTCACCTCCTGACGATGGGGAAGGTGCAGAAGGCGATTGAGTCGCTGCCCTTCCAGGTTCAGCAGTTGGGGCACTACCTCTACCACCCCTGCATGACCGTGGTACACATGCTCAACGCCGAAAAGCTGATTTGGGCGGATACGGACTTCGGCGCGCTCACCGAAGCCAAGGCGGCGAAGGTTCATTGCCTGATCACCTGCGCCCTGCAGTCCTACAAGGTGGAGGTGAGCGGCGGTGACGCGTGGGGTCCAGCACGAGTTTCCGAAGCCATGATGAAGCTGTACGGGATCGCTATCGAGCCCAAGCACTGGGACCGTGACTGGCTCGATATCTGGAATTTCCTGCGAAAGTCTATCGAGGAAGTGGATATTCAGGCGCAAGAGCCAGTATGGCAGGTTATTCACTCGGAAAATTCAGAGGATGCGGCATAAAGGTTTTGCTTAGGTGGGGAATTTGATGTACTTTTCCCACACTGCGCAACTTACCTCCAGCGCACGACCACTTAGAAGCCAGGCCAAGCGTTGGGTTTTTTGTTGATAAAGAGTTTTATTGCTAATATTCACTCCAGCCCTAAAAGGAGGTGGCATGAGTAAATTTAGCTGGCAGAAAAAAACCGTTAATGGCAAGGATATTTACCAGGTTTTTATCGGCGGCCATCCGCACGGGAACCCTGCGAAAAGCGAAGAAGAAGCAAACTCAATGGTGCAATGGCTGGAGCGCAAGGAGCGAGAGCGAGAGGCTGAGCGTAATGCTGGCCCGCAAAGATAAAGCACCAGTTTAAGAAAGCCCCGCCAAGTTCGGGGCTTTTTATTGCCCATGGAAGGGGGATTCAGCAAAAGGAATTTGCAGATGTTGAAAGAATTCAGATGCGGTAACTGCAAAAGACTTCTCGCCCGTACGGGTGGGTTTACAGAGCTCCAGATCAAATGTTCCCGATGCGGGACGTTGAATCATGTGAAGGCCGCGAGCCTCGAGCAATCGCCTTTGAGCGACATGAGAGCGGAATCCTCCGCGCCAAATCATTCGACTCAATAGGTGACAAAATGACTGTACGAGTTCTCGGCAAACACTTCAAAAACGACCTGAAATTCAGTGGTAGCGCCAGTCAGGTAGCTACGTTGTTCACACCACAACAAAACGTGAATGGCATTATTTTTTATGACATTCGTACCTGGGCCCAAAACACCGTGAGTGTTGGTCTGACCCCGCCGCCAGATCGCTTTCAATTTACCCTACCGATCATCTATACCGGGGGTGAGGTTTTTCAGCCCATTGTGATTCCTGCGGGGCTGGGGGTTTATATGCAGTTGAGCGACAGCTACAACATTCCCGTGTATATGCGCTGGGACTATCTCAACGCCGACGGCACTGTGGCTTAACCCACACTGAAGGCGGTGGGCCTGCATAAGTGCGGGCCTGCCGAGCAATATCGCGCGGCTTAGGTCGCGCAATTATTCAAGGCCTCGCCATCGTGCGGGGCTTTTCCGTTTTCGGCCCCGCCACACCCTTCGCACTGAGCTGGGAGTGCCGCCGGGGCTGACTTATTTCAAACATGCCCCACGGAGTCGAGCGCATGGAGTATCTACAGCGCCTGCTCGACAAGATCGACAGGTTCGAATTGTTGATTGCGGGCCTGATTGGGGCCGTTGTTGCGAGCTGGTGGCACAAGGACGACTTGTCCGACTGGCGCGCCTGGATGGTGTTCTTGGTCACTGGGGTTGCCTGCTCGCTGTACCTGACGAGCATGGTCAGCGCCTATCTGAATGTCACTGAGCCCAAGATCGTCGCCGGGATTGGTTTTCTCCTTGGCACGTTCGGCGGTTCGCTCCTGGCAGCAATCAACCGAGCCATCAAAGCCGCTGACCTCTGGGCGCTTATTCGCCAGCGGTTCGGGGGAGGCAATCCACCATGAATCTTGAACTGATCAACTCCATCGCCTGCGGTCTTATCGCGCTGTGGGCAGCCTGGTGCGTACTGAGCGGGAAGGTGAGGGACGGCATCCTCGGGAAGCTGATCTACTCGACGATCGCCATCACCGGTTTTGTTGTGATGGTGCGCAGCCAGAACATCTTCTTCGGCCCGACCACTGCCGGCCTGACGCTGCACGTCGCCCTGGCTCTGGCCGGTGCCCGGCACATCTTCATGGTCACGTACTGGCAGCGGGTGAAGGCCTGGCTGTGCCGGACGCTCAACTGCGTGCACTGCCTGCACTGCGACAAGGCGCATGGTGGTGTCGAGCGCAGGGGTAAGTAATGCATGCCAGGTTTTCAGAAGGCCTAGAGAGCTGCGCCCAATTCGGCATTGTGCTCGAAAGGATGTGGGACGAGTGCCTCGATCAGTCGAGATGCGGGGAATTTCTGTAGAAAGGGCGAAGTTGCGCCCTTTCTGCTCCGAAATAATCAGAAGGGGAGTTTGGTATCCAGTTTCTCAAGTAGCGTTTTCTTCGCTCCGGAATATGTCGACTCGTGAACCCCTTCCAATCGATGTCCGGCCAGTGGGTTTGGTCCCAACAGAAATGTCCTAATGGTGTTATTTATTTCTGCATCAATACCTCCCAGCCCCGGGACATCCCAAAGCTGGGGGTTTCGATTTCGCTCGGCGATTACCTCGAAAATAAGCAGGGCAACATCCGCGGGATTTTGACTAGAAAACAAGTCACCACCGCTCAAGGGCTCTATTGCGACCTGCGTTGGGTTAGTTTTCTTGCCCGGCGCAACCTCGAATAGATTAGCTACATGACGGCACACGGAGCCGATACGTTTTTCTACGGTGACGCTATGTTTCCACGCTAAATCACGGCCAAAAATTTCTGGACGCTGGCTAATTTCGCTGGCCTTTTCAAGCAAATTCATTACCTGTCTCCAAGAGGAATTGGTTGTTTTGAACTTGTGCGTCTACGCCCAGCCCCAAATTTTGAGGGGAGTAGATTTCCGGAGGTAGTAGCCGCACGGGAATGTCACATTGCGCCCAGTGCTTTTTGAATTTCATCAGCATAGGCGGAGAGATTGCCCATTGCGTGGGTGAGTTGATCAGCGTCGTTAGAGTGAGAGACGCTTAAGGCGATGATTTCGAGAGCAGTCGCCACCGCGAAAGATCTTTTCTCGCTTTCGTCGAAGGCTGGATTGACGATGTTGCTCATCGCATTGTGAATGGTTACGGACATCTTGCTTCCCTTGCTTCAGTAAGTTGATCACAATCAATACCGGCAAAGCGCCACCATTTCAAGTAGGGTTGAGCTAAGTGCGAAGACCACTTCCGCCAAAATCGTTACTTGAGTTGTCAGAGCTGTCCGACTTCAGCCTACGCCTGACGCCAGGTCCTGAAGTGTGGGAATGGCTCCAAGCCGAGATCCTTGCCGACACCGGCAGCATTCACAACGAAGATCACGCCCATCTACTGGATGCAGACATCCGGGTCATGTGGGCGTCGTCGAGCTTCGAGAAACAAGGTAGGACAGTCCTTGGCCAGGCCGAGCAAGTAGCGTTCCGCGCCGGTGGTTGGCAGAAGGCCCGGATGGAGCAACAGATGCGTGACTGGTTCGGCGAGGTGCCGGCCTTCATCATCACCTTGGCAGCTGACTACTGTGCCCAGTGCAGTGATGTGGAATTTTTGCGATTGGTTGAGCATGAGCTTTATCACATCGCCCAGGCGACAGATCAGTACGGGGCTCCCAAGTTCACTCAGGAAGGCCTGCCCAAGCTCTACTTGCGTGGACATGACGTCAGCGAGTTCGTGTCGGTTGTTGAGCGATACGGCGTAGGGCATCCAGACGGTGATTTGGCCCGCATGGTCGAAGCCGCCAAGAAGGCCCCGTCGGTAAGTCACGCATCTATCGCCAGTGCATGCGGCACATGTCTTATGAGGTCAGCGTAATGATTGAGCAATGGAAGGTTATTCAAAACCATCCTGATTATGCGGTTAGCAACTATGGCGCGGTCAAACGCATAGTAAAACCGAAGCGCGGTCGCGGCCGCATCGGGGCTATCCTCAAACCCCGGATTCCGGGTGGCGGGGCGTACCCAGCCGTTGCGCTCTCTTGTGAAGGCGACGTCACGAATTGGTATGTCCATCGCCTCGTCGCCCATGTCTTTATCGGGCCATGTCCAGAGGGACGTGAGGTCAATCATATCGATGGAAACAAGCAGAACCCGCGACTTGATAATCTTGAATACGTCACGCGCAGCGGAAACATGCGACACGCATTCCGTACCGGGCTCCTTTCACGGGAGGGGGCGTTAAACAGCAAGGCCCTCCTAACTGAAGATGATGTGTTAGCCATACGTTCGGAATACACCGGAACATACGGCCAGTGCGCATCTTTTGCGCGCCGCTATGGAGTTAGCCATGCGGCAATCCAAGACGTAGTGCATGGCCGCAATTGGGCCCATCTGCTGGCCGTTTAGTTGGTGGATGCTGCAAACAGTCCTGCCGAGGTGGGGAAATTGAACATATCGAGGGCCTGCGGAACCTGTCTGCTCAAGTCGGCCTGACTTTGACAGTACTTTGACGGATGCCCATCTATGGCCGCACTCAGAGACGAGGTGAAAGCCTTTGTAGTACAGGCTCTAGCCTGCTTTGACACGCCATCCCAGGTAGTGGCGGCGGTCAAAGTGGAATACGGCCTCGACGTTACTCGCCAGCAGTGCGAGGCGTACGACCCAACCAAGTACGTCGGGCGGAATCTTCACCTCAAGTGGCGAACCCTATTCGAAGACACTCGGGCTCGGTTTCGCGAACAAACCGCCGAAATCCCGATCGCCAACCGCGCCTATCGACTGCGTGCGCTTGGGCGCATGGCTGAGAAGGCCGAGAACATGAAGAACATGGCGCTAACTGCCCAGCTACTGGAGCAGGCCGCCAAAGAGGTGGGCGACGTCTACGTGAATCGTCGCCTTGAACCTGAGAAACCACTTGGCTCCCACGCGGACCAGCAGCACGCCGTTGCTGAATACACGCTGGAGCCTGATGAGAATGTCCCGACTTCCCCGCACCTTTGATCCTCCGGTCAAGCTGACGCCGAAGCAGGCGAACATTTACTGCTGGGGCTTCCAGCCTGAGGCTCGTTTCCGCGATGCGGTGTGTGGCCGACGGTTCGGCAAGACGTTCCTGGGTAAGGCCGAAATGCGCCGTGCTGCCCGCCTGGCTGCCGAGTGGGGCGTGAGCGTTGAGGACGAGATCTGGTATGGCGCGCCGACGTTTAAACAGGCCAAGCGCGTGTTCTGGCGGCGCCTGAAGCAAGCTATACCCGAGGCATGGCGTGCACACCGTCCGAATGAGACGGAATGCTCGATCACCCTCAAGTCCGGCCACGTAATGCGCGTGGTGGGGCTCGACAACTACGACAACTTGCGGGGCTCCGGCCTGTTCTTCGTCCTGGTGGATGAGTGGGCGGACTGCCCGTGGGCCGCGTGGGAAGAAGTCCTGAGACCGATGCTCTCTACCTGCCAGTACACGATTCCGGATGTCGGAGTGCGGAAGGGCGGACATGCGCTGCGTATTGGTACGCCGAAAGGCTTCAACCACTGCTACGACACGTACCTGGACGGCAAGCCAGGTGGCGAGCCTGATCACAAGAGTTGGCAGTACACGTCATTGCAGGGTGGCAACGTTCCACCTGAAGAGCTTGAAGCTGCCCGCCGCAAGATGGATCCGCGCACCTTCCGGCAAGAATACGAAGCAGGCTTCGAGAACTACGCGGGCGTCGTCTACTACACGTTCAATCGCGATGAGTGCCGAACCAGCGAACGCATCAAGCCAGGCGAAGCGCTGCATATCGGCATGGACTTCAACGTCATGAAAATGGCGGCTGTGGTTTATGTCGTGCGCGACGACCTGCCGATGGCCCTGGATGAATTTCACGGTGTTCGGGACACGCCGGAGATGATCGAGAAGATCCAGACACGGTTCCCTGGGCACTCGGTGGCGGTCTATCCAGACGCCAGTGGGCAGAACACCAGCAGCAAAAACGCGAGCGAGTCCGACTTGTCGCTGCTGAAGAAAGCAAAATTCACGGTGATCGTCGACTCCACAAACCCAGGCGTAAAAGACCGCGTGAACTCGGTAAACGCCATGTTCCTGAATGCATACGGCGAGCGACGACTGAAGGTCAACATCGACCAGTGCCCTCAGCTCACCTTGTGCCTGGAGCGACAGACCTACACCGACAAGGGCGAGCCGGACAAAGATCCGAAAAAGGGTCACGACCATATGAACGACGCCGCTGGCTACTTCATTGCCAAGCGCTATCCGATCAAAGCGATCGTCACTTCTATCAAAATGGGATACGCCCGATGAGCAACGACGTCTCCTTCAAGCGGGCGGAATACACGGCAGTGCTGGATCGCTGGGCGACCGTTCGCGACGTCTGCGCCGGCCAGCACCGTGTTGTCGATCGGCTGCCGTACATCAACGCACACGACAAGTCGCCGGAGAACGAAGACCGGAACCGGGCTTACCGCGAGCGGGCAGTGTTTAAGAACGCCACCGGGCACACCCGTAACGGGCTGTTGGGTCTGGCCTTCCATAAAGATCCAACACTGACGGTGCCGAAGAAGCTGGAATACCTGCAGGACAACGCCAACGGTTCCGGGGTGAGCATTTATCAGCACTCACAAGGCACGCTTGAGAAGGTGCTTGAAGCTGGTCGCCACGGTCTGTACGTCGACTATCACCAGGATGACGGCATTGGTGGGCACTCGGTAATCCTGTCCTACTGCGCTGAAGACATCATCAACTGGCGCACCGGCATGGTTAACGGCCATAGCGTGCTGACCCTGGTGGTGCTGCACGAATCTCCGGAGATTCGTGACGGGTTCGGCTACAAGACGGCTGAACAGTACCGGGAATTGGCGCTGGAGGACGACGGCTTTGTTTGCCGCGTCTGGCGCCGGTCCGGGCCGAAAGGTGGTGGGCCGTTAACTGTCATCGAAGAATTCAAGCCGGAAGGCGTTACGGGGCGCCTCAAAGAGATTCCGTTCACATTCGTCGGTGCACAGAACAACGACCCAAGCATCGATGAGTCGCCTCTGTATGACATCGCCATGATCAACCTGGGCCATTACCGGAACAGCGCCGACTACGAAGACAGCGTCTTCTGGTGCGGTCAGGCCCAGCCGTGGATCAGCGGGCTGGATGAGTGCTGGCGCGACTGGATGGAGAAAAATGGCATCTATGTCGGTTCCAGAGCCCCGATGATGTTGCCGGTCGGAGGCGCTTTCGGCTACGCCCAGCCTGCACCGAATACGCTGGTCAAGGAGGCCATGGCTGACAAGAACCAGATGATGATCGAACTGGGCGCCCGGATGGTGGTGGCCTCATTGGCTGCCAAGACCGCTACCGAGTCCCGTGGCGATCAATCAGCATCTACATCGGTTCTTGCTGGATGCGTAGCCAACGTCAGCGAGGCTTACACCCGGTCAATCATGTGGTGCAGCGCCTACATGGGCATCGCTGACAAGAAGGTCGCCTACCAGGTGAATCAGGAGTTCGTCGAGCTGACGGCCGATCCGCAGATGATCACGGCCTTGGTTGGCTTGTGGCAGAACGGCGGGTTCGCGAAGGCGGATCTTCGGGCGTATTTGCGCAAGCTGGGGCTGATCGCGCCAGAACGTACTGACCAACAGATCGACGGCGAGCTGGAAGAGCAGGGTGACGGCCTGGGCCTGGATGACGAGGACAAACCAAATGGCGGCAAACCAAGCAATCCTTGATGCCACGATTCGCCACGCGGTCTTCCTCGAAAAACTAAAGGCCGGAGAGGTGGGCAAGTTCGCTCCCTTCCTGAAGGAGATTGATCGCTCGATCCGTGACCGGCTCACCCAGTCGGACCTGACCGAGTACAACGTCAAACGTCTGGAAGCACTGTTGAAGGAAGTGGATAGCCTGCTGCTGGGCATCTTCGATCGCTATAGCGCGCAACTGAACCTCGACCTGGTGGACATCGCCAATTACGAGGCCGAGTTCGAGGCGACCAGTCTGGCCAGGTCGGCACCGGTTGGCGTGTCGCTGGAGGTGGTCGCCCCAACGGCCGCTGCAATCCGTACCGCTGTGCTGACAAACCCGCTAAGCGTGCGCGGCACCGGTGGCGGGAAGCTGCTCAAGGCCTTCATCAAGGGGTGGACTGGCGCCGAACGTGAGCGCGTCAACGGCACCATCCGGCAGGGTTTCTTCGAAGGGCAGACGAACTTCCAAATCATCCGCAACATTCGCGGTACCAAGGCTGCCGGGTACAAAGACGGCATCCTGGCCACCACCAACCGCAATGCCAGCGCGGTCGTGCACACCGCAATTCAGCATGTGTCTTCCCAGGCACGGATGGAGGTAGCCAAGGCCAATACGGATATCGTCGAAGAGATCCAGATGGTGGCCACGCTGGACAGCAAGACCAGCCAGCAATGCCGCTCGATGGATAAGCGCAAGTTTCCGGTGGATTCCGGGCCAAGTCCGCCGTTTCACCCGAACTGCCGCACCACCTTCATTTTACTGACCAAGCTCAGTGCCATGTTCGCCAAGGGCGCTACGCGGGCTTCTGTTGGTGCCAATGGCGGGCAACAGGTCAGCGCTGAACTCGATTACTACCACTGGCTTCAGCAGCAGCCAGCATCGTTCCAGGATGTGGCTATCGGCCCTGTACGAGGCAAGCTGTTCCGGGAGGGCGGGTTGACCGTCGAGCGTTTCGCCGAGCTGCAGCTTGATCGTAATTTCGCGCCACTGACACTGAAACAGATGAAGGGTTTGGAGCCTTTGGCGTTCGAGCGTGCAGGTGTGTGAAAGCATGCAAACCCCTGCCAAAGAGATGCTTTTTGTGGTGTTAGCCTTTCGTAAACACAAAACGAGAGGCAAAAACATGGTTTCACAGGCAACGCAAGATTTCGATCACTCGATTGATATGGTGATAAACACTCTGAGATTGTCCAGCGAACCACGCTGGTTAACTGGGAGCGTATGTACGTTTGGCGATGCTGCGCGCGACCCCGAGCTGTTGATCAGGAGGATTCGAGAGGAGGCTGAGGACCAGGGCTTTGGCTACGTAAGACTAGATATTGTGGGCGGCGATCGCATCGGATTTAACGGTTCCAAAGACTGAGAGACCCGGAACTGCTCAAAGGTAATTCTCAACCATAGCCTCGGTATATCCGGGGCTTTTTTATGCCTGTAAAGCGGGCGAAACATACCCAAGGGGTGCATCAGCGTGGCAGAAGAAAACGAAATCGACCTGGAAAACCCGGCAATCAAGGCCGCTATCGCGACTGCCGTTGAAGCATCCGTTTCAGGTTTGAAAACCAAGAACTCGGAGCTTCTGGGCAAGCTGAAGGAAACCTCCGGCAAGCTGACCCAGTTCGAAACCCAGTTTGAAGGCATCGACATCGACGCCGTCAAAGGTCTGCTCAGTCGGGCGGGCCAGGACGAAGAAACCAAGCTGCTGACCGAGGGCAAGGTAGACGAGGTGTTCAATAAGCGCACCGAGCGCCTGCGTGGCGAGCACGACAAGCAACTGAAGACGCTCGCCGGTCGCGCTGAGAAGGCTGAAGCCTTCGCCGCTAAGTTCCAGGGCAAAGTACTGGGCGACTCTGTACGCGGTGCAGCACTGAAAGCCGGCGCGCTGCCGGAAGCAACGGACGACATCATCCTGCGCGCCAAAGGCGTGTTCTCTCTGAACGAAGAGGGCGAAGCGGTCGCCGTTGACGAGAATGGCCAAACCATCCTCGGCAAAGACGGCAAGTCCCCTCTGACTCCGCTCGAATGGGCCGAGTCTCTGCGCGAAAGTGCACCCCACCTGTGGCCAAGGGCTTCAGGGACACATGCTCCGGGCGGGGGCGGCGGCCAGGCTGCATCGAAGCGCTCCGAAATGACCTCCGAGCAGAAGCGCGATTTTCAGCGCAAGCACGGCCAAACCGCATATCTCGCATTGCCCAAGTAAGGGGAAAGACCCATGGCTACAACCGTTAACAGCGACCTGATCATCTACAACGATGAGGCGCAAACCGCATACCTGGAGCGTGTTCAGGACAACCTGGATGTATTCAACGCATCGTCCAACGGCGCAATGGTGCTGGACAACGAGCTGATCGAAGGTGACTTCCGCAAGCGCGCCCTCTACAAGCTGAACGGCTCGCTGGAGCACCGCGACGTCAACTCCGATGGCAAAGTAACTGCCAAGAAGATCACTGCCGGCGAAGCCGTCGGCGTCAAGGCTCCTTGGAAGTACGGTCCGTATCAGACCACCGAAGAGGCGTTCAAGCGCCGCGGTCGACCGGTCGATGAGTTCTCCCAGATCGTCGGTGCCGACGTTGCTGACGCAACCCTGGAAGGATTCATCCAGTACGCAACTGCTGGCCTTCGTGCCGCCATCGGCTCCAACGCTGACATGGTGGTTTCGGCCAACATCGAAACCGACGGCAAGAAGACGCTGACTCGTGGCATGCGCAAGTTTGGCGACAAGTTCGGCCGTATCGCGCTGTGGGTCATGCACTCCAGCGCCTACTTCGACATCGTCGACGAAGCTATCACCAACAAGATCTACGAAGAGGCCGGTGTCGTGATCTACGGCGGCCTGCCGGGCACGCTGGGCAAGCCTGTACTGGTGACCGACACCGCGCCGGCGGACGTGATTTTCGGCCTGCTGCCAAACGCAGTGACCATTACCGAGTCGCAGGCCCCAGGCTTCCGCTCCTACGAAGTGAACGACGAAGAGAACCTGAGCATTGGCTACCGCGCTGAAGGCACCGTGAACATCGATGTGCTGGGTTACAGCTGGAAAGCCACCACTGGCGGTTCCAACCCAACCCTGGCTGCGGTCGGCTCCGCTGCTAACTGGGTCAAGCACGCGGGCAGCAACAAGGTTACCGCCGGCGTGATGATCACGCTGACTGCAACGCCTCCTGTCACTGGCGGCTAAGTCTCAAACTCAACGAGCGGTCGGCGACGGCCGCCTGGGAGAAACACATGGAACTGACTTACAGCAACCAGCTGAGCGGCTTCGACCCGGAGAAGCGGTACCGCAATCCGGAACACTTTGATAAGCCCGAAGCCGGCGTGACCAGCGTGCTGGTAATCGGCGATTGGCCCAGTGTCGTCAACGCGTATGAAGCGGCCGGTATCGGCGTGTCGGTGAAGGAGGCCAAGCGTGTGCAGATTGTTGGTGCCGCCAACCAGGCTGAACTCGAAAAAATCATCGCGGCTTTGCGTGCTGAACATGGATCGATCGAGATTCTTGTTGGTGGTCTGGAATCGGGCGAAATTCACCGTCCTGAGTCTGGCGAACTGGCGGTGCGCTTGTTTGAAATGCTGGGCACCATCCATGCTTCGGTTGGTAAGTTGACCACTGAGCGTGACGGCCTGGCCTTGACTGTCGACGCACTGCGCGGCGAGGTTGAAGCGCTGAAGAAGGCAGCCCTCACGCCGCCCGCTGATGAGACTGGTGAAATCGCAGCACTGAAAGCAAAGCTCGATGAAGCCAAGGTCCAGTATCGGGCCAATGCATCGAAAGAATCCTTGGAAAAGCTCGTCGCTGAGTTGCCCAAGGAGTAATACTGCTGGCTGTCGGTCATCCGGCGGCCAATTTACTAACCATTCCAGCGAGTTGACGCATGACACTCATCATCGAGAGCGGACAAGGGCTTCCTGACTCCGAAAGCTACGCGAGTGCTGCGGACCTGGTCATGTACGCCGGTAAGTTCGGTGTGGTCATCCCTGCCGACGCTCCTGCGCAGGAAGCGCTGCTGCGTCGGGCCGCCTTGGCGATGGATGGCATGACCTGGAAAGGGCGCAAGACCAGCAGCGAGCAGGGACTGTCCTGGCCGCGCCGGGAAGTGCTGCTGGATCGTGAGATCAAGCCGAACAATTATCTGCCCGCACGGATCCAGTACGGGCAGATGGCTCTGGCCGCAGAGATCCATCAGGACGACATCGACCCAATCGACAGGCGCAAGGGTGCTGTGACGCTGGAGCGCGTCGAGGGTGCGGTAACTCGGGAGTACGCGACCATCTCCAACACCAGCAACCGACTTCTTCCGGCGGCGCCGGATCGGCCGAGCGCTACGCAGTTTGCCGACTACCTACAAAAGC
>Ga0308161_1002121_pt1 | contig 21793 bp, 16 predicted proteins | sample PhyFR2_FD_201034 | JGI IMG/M metagenome (GOLD analysis project Ga0308161, IMG submission 201034) | Phyllosphere microbial communities from UC Gill Tract Community Farm, Albany, California, United States - DLSLF.R2 | ecosystem: Host-associated > Plants > Phyllosphere > Unclassified | place: USA...
TCCATGGCGGGTTATAGTTCCACTATAAGTCGTTAGACCCTTGCGTCCCTTTTCTTTGCGGTAGGACGGGAGGGGGACGCGCTCGCGCGTGCTGGTTCCTTGGATCCCAGTCTGCTAACCCCCTTTCGTTCTACCACCATAAATTAATTCGCAGTGATTATTGGTGGTAGGACTCCATAAACTTTAAGGAGTTGGCCATGACATATTTTATATTCATCCCCTATCCTCTCTCGTAATTTTATTTATTTAAAATTTAGGCTTTCTCTCACCTAAAATATTTTAAATTTATAAATATTTTTAATTTAAAAACTTAATCATTTTATTTTCCTATTTTTATGGGTTGGTTAACTATTACCTAAAAAATGATTTTAAGACTTTTTAATATAAGCGGCTTATTTTTTATTAATAACTTAGTGAAAATTATCACGAGAATAATATGAAACTTTATAAACCTATTTTGGCTTTAAGCCTTTTAATAGGCGATTACGGTGTTTCTGGTTGCGACATTCACACTCAGCAGGATTTTGAAGAAATTTGCCTGTCTGGTGGGCACACCCAAGCCAGTTGTGACTGTATTTACCAACGGCTTGAACAAGTGTATTCGCATAAGCTTATGCAACGTCTAGAACATGTCAGTTTGCAAAGTCCTGCTCTCCCACAGGACTTTGCCCCTACTTTTTTTAGTGTGATGCGGCGATGCGATAAAGAAGACATGGGCTAAGCGTTTGGCTTAGCTCCCTTATCTCTGTGTCGCAATGGTGGATTACTTTAAATCAGCGCAAAAAATTAAAGTTCTGTTGTGGCACGGGGGCCTTGGGGAGAATGTGGTCGTTCTAAATAAATTAAGATTAAAAAATTACAGTGAACTCATATTTCCATAAGCTATAGATTTTTAATAAATTATATTTCATTATTCATTCTACATTTAACAACTACTAATTATTCAAATGTTTAAAACTGAAAATTATTATCACGTAGAGTATTGGGGAAATCAGGGAATAACTCAAACCTGTCTAATGAGCCTTTGTAATTTAATTCAAACTCATTCAGATTTAACCTATGCTTTGCTTCTTACCAATGAGCAGACTCATGCCTTTATTATTAAAGACGAAAATGAGAGCTTTTATGTAATACGCTCAGGTTTTACCTCAGGATATATGGGTGAAGGCCCTAGAGGCTTAGCAACAGCACTAACATTATTAAAAAGACATGAGATTGAAACAGAAGAGATATTGGTAAGTTCAAAAATTTTAAGAAAGGCAAATAATTCAACTTTGAATGACTCAGAGATTGGGCTTCTATTTAAACAAGAAATCATCCGCCCGATCAGATTACACGATTATATCTACCCATTTACAAAAGAAGTGGCAGACACTCATAAGCGTAAACGCTACTATCCTCTCGAGCTACCTTATTCAATTTTAGATGATAGAATTTTTGACCTTGCTCTACTTTTTAAGCAAGATCCTGACTCTGCTCTTCTAAAAGCTTACAAACGTCTAGAAGATATTATTAGGGATCGTACTGACTTAACTGAACATAGCAGTAAATTATTTTCTCAAGCTTTTCAGGGTGATAATGCTTTATTAACTTGGAATGCACCAGATATTGGAGAGATAAAAGGTAGAACTAATTTATTTACAGGCACTTATATGGCATTTCGTAATGCTAGAGCACATCGAGAGTCAACTGAAAACTATGCTCAAATGTTTAGAGAATTTCTTTTAGTTAATGAATTATATCTATTAGAAGGTGAAGCAATTGAAAGATCCTCTCTTGAAGAGCCCATATCTAATTAAATAAAAAAGAGCTCAGCAGAGCTCTTACTTACTTTATTGTAATGCGCAGTATATTATTAGTTTTAGTACTTACTAAATTCTTCTATAAAGTTCTGCTATTAAGAAAAATACATCAGGAATTGTCCATGAAAATTATTAACCTCACAAAACTTCTCCTTATTAGTACATTCATGTCAGTAAGCTTTAATCTTTATGCGGCCCCTATTCCCAGCTATAAAGGGATACCTAAAAAAGATGTGAACTTTGCTAAATTCCTTAAGAAAAATCATAACAAAATTGTTCAACTAGATTTACTCATACAAGACCCAAATGATTTTGATTTTATTACTTATGGTTACCGCTCAGTAAGTCCAACATTTAATATAGCTCCTATCGGTAAAGTGAAATATGACGCTTACATAGAATGCGACAAGATTAACAACCCGAATGCAGAGACGACTATTGATAAATGTGCTCCATACGTACAATGGAATACAGAAACTGGTCATTTGACAGGTAAGTTTAAAGTCCTCAGTAAAGGAAAAAATGGAATGGGGAGTATGCTTTATTATCTAGTTGCTACTAAGTAAAAAAAACTTTTTAAGATTGTCATTAAATTTTCATTTACTCTTGTTGTTGAAAAATTTAAGAATAAAAAACCACTTATCATAAGTGGTTTTTTTATATAAAGAATTTTGGTGAGGTGCAATCCGCTCAAAGATAAAGTAAAAGTGCTGTAATGGGGTCTTAGTTTAAATCAGCTCAAATAATTAAAGTTCTGTTGTGGCACGGGGACCTTGGGAAATAAGTCAGCTCTACTGAACAATAAAAGCTAAAAACAAGTAAAGATAAATTTGTTAGCTCTTATTTCTTTCTCTTATTGAAACAATTTGCTTAAATACTTCTTCTTCAAATAAAGCATGATATTTAGCTTTTTTACTTTCATTATGAAAATTAATTTTGGTATAAATAACCTTTGAAATAACTAAACCTAAAATTAGAAAAACTATAAAAGAGACTAGTAAACCTACAAAGTTTTTAAATAGAAAAGCGACAATAAAAGAAACTAAAAAAGATATAAATAAGCTTCGCGATAGTAAAGATTGCTTACTCGCATGCTTAAATTGAGCAAGCTTTTCAGTAGCTATTTGATTTGCCTGTTCATAAGACTCTTGATCGTTGGCAAACTTAAAATCTCTTAACTTTTCTTTATCTCTTTGTTGTAAAGATAATTTTCTTAGCTCTTGTAATTCACTCTCATCAACGGGCTGAACACCAACATAAGAAAATAGTAACTCCATGACCTCTGGATTATCTGTATTAATTATTAAAGTATTTCCATCCAAAAATTTAACTTTTAGCTGTAAGAGATGCTTATCTATTTCTTCTGTAGTTTGACTCAATTGCACAGTTTGAGTTTTTTTAGCTGCGGTCACTCCCCCAATTATTTCTCCAGTTGTACCTTTCAATGCTCCACCCAACAAGGTTCGAGTTACTAAATCTGAAGTAGAGGTTGTCGTTTCCGAATGTTCATAACCTTTTGTTATTGCCTTTTTTGTAGTTAAGTCTCTTATAACTTCGACTTCATCTATTTGGTCACATCGAGCAATAGGCTTGGGAAATCCATGTTCATCATGAATATAGTAAATACAAAAAGGCCCATTATCTAAAAACATTTTATTTATTTTTGCTTTCTTCTTAACCCCAGCATTTATAATTTCAACTATAAACACAACCTGTATCCTTTTTATAAAAGTTAAACATGTTAGACAATTAGAAAGATTTATATTTTCAAATCAAAGCGACTCAACAACACATTCGTCTTGGTATGTAAGTCCGCATAATATATTGCTCGCTTTCTTCCTAATGGCGGTTTTTTTATCGGTAGTTCTTTAATTTCATGAATGAGTGGTAACCGTTCTGTAAATTCAAAATTATCTGCAACTCTATTGAACTCATCTTTTTTCAGCTGCTCTTCATTACAGAAAATATCATAGGCACGATGTTTTTCCATATCCCAAAATGCGGCAAAGGCTTCTTGTACAGTTTCCCCAGTTACCATTTTAGGAATTTGATCATTGATAAATTTTTCAATCAAATCACGCTTATCATATAAAGAAATATTATTATTTAATAAATCCTTAAGCTGTTTGACTCTACTGTCTTTCTGTTCCTGATTTTTAGAATTAATAATAAGATTAAGTAATTTTAAAATGTAATCTACATTAACTCGATCACTAAACAATAAATCTAGCTGGAAATCGACTTCATCTAGTACTGAAGTTTTTTCAGCTACATTCGGCCTCATTTGGTAGCTAAAAGCTAGATCTTTATATTTTGATGAATAATTTTCAAAATCTTGTTTTGTAAAAGAAGTAGCATCTTGATCATACTCTGAATACATTTTTAAACGATTATTTAGCCTCATTACATCACGGAAGGCATACACAAACGATTCTTTTTCACTTTCGCCATATAAGTCATCAACAGACTGGCATGTTGGTGTAATGTTTAATAAATTATTTACCGCTGACTCATAGAGTTTTATTACTTGCTCATAAGGGCTAACAACGACAACATTCTTTGCTTCTTTATCAGAAAACATAATCAATGCATCATCAGTCGCTTGTTTAAGATTTCGGAAGCACACGATATTTCCAAAAGGCTTTGTCTGACCATAGACTCGATTGGTACGTGAAAAAGCTTGAATTAAACCATGATGTTTTAAATTTTTATCAACATAAAGAGTATTAAGTCGTTTTGAATCGAAACCTGTCAAAAACATGTTTACAACAAGTAAGATATCAATTTCTTTACCCTTATTCTTATCTGTACCGTAAGCCTTAACTCGACTACTAATATTTTGATAATAATCGTAAAACCCTGAACCAAGACTATAGTTAGTATTAAAGGTTTGATTATAATTTGCGATATATTGGGTTAATTTCTTCTCTGCAAACTCATCAACTTGTTTAGGCGCATCAACTTCTTCCTCTGCAATAAAATCATCATCAGCTTCACTAGCTTGCTGTGCTGAAGATTGTGCATAAGAAAATATGGTTGCGATATTGAGAGGTTGATAAAGCTCATTATTCTGTTGCGCTTTTTCTAGTAGCTCAGCCTGCACTTTTTCAAATTTATCGTAATATTGAATGAGTGCTGGAACTGAAGATACACAAAACATTGCATTAAATTCACGCTGATTCGTTTTGCTAGCATGTGTTGCAATTACTTCACGTACAATTTTTTCAATTCGGCGTTCATTTTCAAAAAGTTCTCTTTTATCAATTGACTCTATTTTTTCTTCTTGTGCTTCTGGATTTTTATGTACGAAACGTCCTAAATAATCGATGTTAAACGGTAAGACATTGCCATCGTTAATCGCATCTACAATCACATATTTATGTAATAGCTTTGGAAATAAATATTCAGTGGTAAATTTTTCCCCACTTATGGTGTGGCCATTTTTTTCAAAAATTGGTGTTCCTGTAAAACCAAACATTTGAGCATTTTTAAAGAACTTTTTAATTTTTTGATGCGTTTCACCAAACTGGCTACGATGACATTCATCAAAAATAAAAATAACTTTTTGATCTTTTAGAAAAGCCATTTCATCTTCATAACGGTCATTTGAAATTGCATTGTTCAATTTCTGAATGGTTGTTACGACTAAACGATTATCTAAAGAACGTAGTTGTTTAACTAAGTTTGCTGTATTAGTTGTACTGTCTACACTGTTTTCACGAAACTTATTAAACTCTTCTGCGGTTTGACCATCTAAATCTTTACGGTCGACTACAAAGATAACTCGCTGTATTTCTGGCTGTTTAATGAGTAACTGGCTGGCTTTAAAGGAAGTCAGTGTTTTACCCGAACCAGTGGTATGCCAAATATAAGCATTGTCTGGTGAAGTTTTAACATGCTCAATAATCTTTTCTACGGCATAAATCTGATATGGACGTAAAATCATTAAACTTTGAGTCGACTGATGCATAACGACATATTGCATCAACATTTTGGTCAGATGTTGCGGGTCTAAAAAAGTATTAGTGAATTTACCTAAATCATTAACTTTTTTATTGTTTTCATCTGTCCATGGAAAAGCAAACTCAATACTTTGTGTACCATTTGCATAGTACAAGCAATTTACACCATTGCTAATCACAAAAAATTGAATAAAGCCAAATAAACCTTCGCCTGATTTATAGGCTGTTTTGGCATACTCTAATGTTTGCTCAAAGGCTTTTTTAAGTTCTACACCAGATTTTTTAATCTCAATTTGTACTAATGGAAAGCCATTAATCAACAACGTAACGTCAAAACGGCTAGTACGTCCGTTTAAATCTCGGTGATCCGCTACAACTTGGTTAGATACCTGAAAGCTATTTTCTTGAACATCTTCACTAATAAAATGTACATGTCTTACAGTCCCGTCATCAAATTTGACGGGACAGCGATTGCGTAATAGCTCTGCTTTTTTGAATACAGTAGTTTCATTACTTAAGTAATGCCAGATTTGCTTCCACTCTGAATCTGAAAATGGGTTTTCAATTTTATTAAGCTGCTGAATTTTTCTTTTAAGATTTTCTAATAGAGTTGTTTCATTACGAAGCTGGACACGTTCATAGTCTAAAGATTCTAGTTGTTGTATGAGTAAAGCTTCTAATTCCAGCTCTTTTTGTGTAGACACTATTCAATCTCTTAACTTTGTTTATTAATTACTGATTTATACCGCTATCCTATAATAAAATAGCATTTATTAAACTGCTGTTCCATAAGACAAAAATATTAAATAGCTTTTAAGATAAAGTTTTCTACTTTAAGAGTTGCTTAATAAGGCTCAAAATATATTCTAGATTTTCAGTATCCGATACATCTACTTGATAGTCGCCTACGCCCCAATGACCTATATTAGACATGTCTCTAAATAATTTTTTTGAGTCATCTAATTGCCCGATTTTTGTATTCAAGGTCAATCTAAGTAATTTCTTATAGACCTCTATATAAACATAATTCTTCTTATGTCGTTTAAATGAAATATAAAGCTTTTTGGCATTAATCTCTAAGTCTGGTGCTAAATTTAAAATTGCGTCTCGGAACTGTTCATAAAGTTCTTTAATATCATCTGATTTATCTGCTAGATGATAATCTTCATCGTACTGTTTGATTTCCTTCGAAATCGTTTTTATCTCTTTAGAGCTTTCTGTTTGAACTTGTTTAATTGATGGCGCAGATTTGGTTTTTTGTATCGGGTTAATTGAAATAATTCCGCCTTCATAACGTTTAATTTCCCAAAGTTCGATACCTAAATCTTTAAAGTTGGTTGATTGCTTTTGAAAGTCAGTAAAGCTTGGTGAAACAAAAATAATTCGACTTTGTGACCAATCTACATCTTGTCGCTTTAAGTTTTTAGCCTGACTTTCGTTATATTCCACAATAAAATCAGCTTTGTATTCAAGCATTAGGTTTAAGTAAGATATACCTTGATCTATAACGCTATAGTTACGGTCACGTTTGTATTCAATAATTACAAATGCTTTACTCTCAGGGTCAAAAGCGAGCGTATCAATACGGTTACTTTTAATCGTGAACTCAGATTTAATAAACTCTAGACCTGTAAACTCGTGAAGGTTGTTCTCAAAAACTGATTGAATCTCTTTTTCTAAGCGGAAAGGAGTTTCTGTTAACTCAACAAGCTTTTGTTCTTTTGTGTGATAAATTTGCATGCTTTCTCTCCCCCCAATTTTTATTTTTTGAATGAATTTAACTTAACTTAAACTTTTAGATACATTGTATAACTGCTTTAAACGTTCAACTGTCATCGGGCATCCATTTTCCTGTCGGTGCAACATTGCATGACAATTTGGGCAAACTGGTATTAAATCAGTTTCAGGATTGACCTCATAACTCTCTGAAATTTGATGTAAAGGCGTTTTGTGATGCACATGAATAAAATCTTTCGCAAAAAAACCATAGGTTTCAGCAAAACTCATCTTACAAATTTCACAGCGTGTACCATGAATTTCGATGCACTTGGCTCGCGCTTCTGGATTTCTTTCGTAGCGGTTCACCTGAACCGTTAGTTTTGCTCCTTCAGGAAACAATTGATTGTTTACATATGCTTCATCTGGATAATCTATAGCGATTGTTTCATTATTAAACTCATTCACAATATGAGCTAAAAAAATTCGTATAGGGTCATCAACAGCCTTATCCCGATCTGTTCGGCGACCTTGAATTGGAGCATCAGGAATCAAGCCTTGCTGTACAAAATATTTATAGCTTAAAGTAGATTTATCTAGTTTTTTCAATTTTTCAAAAACAGCATAGCCATTGATATTGGCGGGTTGCTTCGTATCTTTCCAAAAGGCTTTTTGAGTAAGCGGATATTCTGATGGGCTGGCAAATCCAGACACTCTAAATTGATAGACAACTTTTGATATTGGCTTGGTAACATAAACAAAAACGATATCATTTATTTGTAAGCCTTTTCCCTCTGTCTTTACTGAATTTTTCCAATAAATTACAGGTAAAGCATCAAATGCTTTCTCTAAATCAAAATCATCATAATTAACAGTGACTAACCAATTTGCCATATCTAAGACTCTTTATACGAACATCTGCTGCAACAAACCTTTTTTCCACTGTTTAGCTTGTTCAATTTGCTGTGCCACGACTTCAATTTTTTGGTCGATGGCAGAGAAAAAATTGGAGATTTTGATTTGTTCTTCTAGGCAAGGTAATTGAATTTGCATTTTAGAAATCATATCCATTCTTACTGAATCTACAGAATTTTTTGCAGATAACCTTTTTACACGATCATAAAAAAAGCTTGAAAAATAGATATACAAATATTTGCCCAATACAATTTCTGAAAAATTATACAAACAATACACACGCTGATGAAAATCAAATTTCCCATTGATGTAATGATAATTTTTGCCTACGCCTACACCATCACCCGATGTTAAAACAGCTTCACAATCCATACTATAGGAATTGATTTGCTCAACTGTCTGTGAACGGACAAAAAAAGGATATGCACCATTATTAACCTTATTTTGAGTATCTTTATTACCTGTAGTAATCTTACATAGATCACCAATGTATAAATTTTCCCACTCCTCAAATTCACTGCCATCATCCGCTTTAAAACAAATCTGCTGACTAAACAACTTCTGCATCATGCCTTGTTTATATTGGCTAAGAAGCTCATGCTTTTGATTTAGTTGACTAATTTTTTCATCTACGGTGGAAAGGAAAGAGGCAATTTTGGTTTGTTCTTCAAATTCAGGAAATTTAAACGCATAACCTTTTATTTTTGCTAGAGTAATACGAGTAATAGCCTGCCCAGCCATTGATGAAGTAATTGTGCTTTGACCTACATCACTTTGTAGGATTTGCAAAATAAAATTATTATCAAAGCTCTTTTTTTTACCTCTCAAAACAGCAACGCTAGATAAAAGTGAGAATTCCTCATCCAATGTATTCAGACAACAATTACCTGTATTAGCACCATCTTTAGTGAGTAAGATATCACCTAGTTGTACCTTACATCTTTTATAAATTGCATTATGTTCATCCCTAGAAATATAGGAAATATTAGATAAATCTAAACCATCATTTCTAATATTTTTTGAAGTTATATATTTGAACTCTCCGTCTGTTGATTTAGGAGAAAAATGAGTCCCATCAACTAAGTATTCAGTTACTTCAGATATATCGTATTTAGACCAAATCCTATTAAACTCTTTAAATCGTAACTTCGGAGTAACCATTACTTCACCACCTCCGTAAATGGCAAAGCAATCCCAAGTTCTTTACAGAAATCATTAATCACTACATCAGTTTTTTGGCTTTCTACTTCCAAAGCTTGCAACGCTTGAGCAATCGCATCGAGATCAATCTCATCTTCAGCTTCAAAGGTATCGACATAACGTGGAATATTCAGGTTAAAGTCGTTGTCTTTAACTTCTTGTAAGGTTGCGACATGCGCGTATTTATCAATATTCTGGCGGTTTTCATAAGCCCCAATAATATTGTCTAAATGTTCAGGCAATAACTTGTTTTGATTCTTCTGCTTTTCAAACTCATTACTCGCATCAATAAACAAAATATTGTCTTTATACTCTCGGTTTTTTTTGAGTACCAAAATACAAGTCGGAATAGAGGTGCCGTAGAAAATATTGGCAGGTAAACCAACAACGGTATCAATCACATTCATCTGCTCGATCATAAACTGACGAATATGCCCCTCACTAGAACCTCGGAACAACACACCGTGTGGAAGTACTACTGCCATTGTGCCGTGCTCATCCAGCTGGTACAGCATGTGCTGAACAAAAGCCATATCAGCTTTAGAACTTGGCGCAAGTTTGCCATACGACTTAAAGCGCTCATCATTCATAAACAATGGATCTGCTGACCACTTCGCTGAAAATGGAGGGTTTGCAACAATCGCGTCAAACTTTTTATCTAAATGCTGAGGTTTTTTTAAAGTGTCTTCTTGGCGAATATCAAACTTAGAAAAATGAACATCATGCAAAATCATGTTCATACGCGCCAAGTTGTAAGTAGTACGGTTCATCTCTTGACCATAAATCGCATCGACATGATTTCCAACCTCACGTTTTACACGTAACAGTAAAGAACCTGAACCACATGTTGGGTCATAAACACTACGTAGGCGCTCTTTGCCTTGTGTGACAATACGAGCAAGTAAGGTCGAAACCATTTGTGGAGTATAAAACTCCCCTGCTTTCTTACCCGCACCCGAAGCAAACTCACCAATTAAATATTCGTAAGCATCACCCAATACATCCGACTCTGTATTAGAAATATCAAAATCAATTGCATCTAAGTGAATGATTACTTTGGCAATCAACTCATTTCTGTCGTTGGCGTTATTGCCTAACTTAGTAGAAGTTAAATCGAGGTCTTCGAATAAATGAGCAAAGTCATCAGCCGAGTCAGCATCTTGCGTGCTTTGTTCAATACTTTTTAATGTCTGAATTAGGTCATCTAAAATAAATTCTTCTTTCTTTGCACGCTCAGCGATGCTATGAAACAACTGATTTGGCTCAAGAAAGTAGCCCATATTTTCTAAACTTTCTTGTTTAAGGGCTTCTAAGAATTCCTGATGTTCTTCATTACTAGCATCTAAATCTGGAAATTCAATTCCTTCATCAGCAAGCTCGGCATTAGCACTGTTTAACACTTTCTCAGACAAATATTTATAGAAAATGAGACCTAAAATATAGTCACGAAATTCATCTGCGCCCATTTTGCCACGTAAGGTATTGGCAATATTCCAAAGTTGTTTTTGCAGTTCTTGGAGCTGTACTTGAGTCATGTTAAAAAGTAACCAAAATCATCATTTTAGAATGGTGCTTACTTTGGCATATTTATCCATTTTTTTTAAGTAGAATTTTATCAGAACACTACAATAACGACATGAATTGACGTTCCAAACCTGTTTAAGCTTGTTTTAAAAGATGACTCATTTATCTTAACAATCACAACTATAAACAATGGTGAAATATGCTTTTTGATAATTTAATGAATAAAGAACTGCAATCATTTTCTCGAAATATTGCTTCTCAAATCTTTATCGGTGGTACAGGTTTATTATTTTTATACCGAGCAGATACAAAACCAGGGTTAGTATATTATGAGTTTTTTGGTTTATATATTGTTGGTCTTCTCCTCTTAACTTGGTCTATGTATATGGCACTAAGCAATGCCACAATTTTACGTAATGATTATCGAGATTATTTATGGCGTCAGAGTGAAAAGTTTGACCGTATACGATTAATGAAACATTCTGAAAAAGAAGATAATAAAACAAGCGATATTTTGAAAACCTTTAAAGGTTTAAATCTTGTAGATGTAATTAAATTTCGTTTCGAAGGGGCATGTATCTTACTTATGCTGTTCCTATTCACAATCATGTACATGCTTGGAATTATCGCTATTCTTTTCCAACAAGCTAAGGCTTTTGGATTTTAATTTATATAAAAAACCCGCATATGCGGGTTTTAAAATTTGAACATCTTAGTAATTTTCAGAACTACCAGTATCTGACGTTGTATCTTCAGTAGCTAACTCCTCAACAGCTACCTCCTCTTTCTTAGGTTTACTAGCTGATCTTGTTTCATTTTCTAAATATTCTTCTGCGGCGGCTGCATCCGCAGCAGCAGCTGATATTTGTTCTGTTGGAGATGCATCAATTGCTATCTCATCACTTGTTTCTACTGGAAACTTAGCCAAATAATCTTTATGGCAATACAGCTTTACCAAACTATCAAAGTAGTAATTATCAGAACCATCAAAGATAACTTGCTTATCTGATTTAACTATAAATCTAGAGAATCCTGCATAAGCACCCCATGAGTTTTTGGCATTTACCTCACCACAATTTTTAATAACATTTCTAAATTTTGCAGAATCGCCATCTTTAAGATAATAGCGGACAGCATCCTCAACTTTTTTAAGTTCAGCTTGTTCTTTTAATTTTCTCTCTTGTTCTTGTTTAATTTTAAGTGCCTGTTCTTGAGCTTGCTTTTCTTTAGCAATATCTTCTGCCGATTTACCACAACCAACTAATATCAAGGAAAATAAAAATATTCCTATTATTTTTTTCACAGTTTAACCCCTCTTTATTAGAAGCTAGACTATAACGAGATTACAAAACTTTACGCAAGTAAGACTTTATAAAGAATAAATAAAATTCTACTTCTGCTGTGTTTTTTATCTATTAATTGCTTCTTCTTTCTGACTTATTCAAGCTTAATAAAATGAAAATTTAAATACTTCTTTACCCATTAGATTCAAGTTAGTTATATAGCTGAAATGATTTTTAATTTCAGCCATAATAAAACTAAGCCTTTGAAAATATTATTTTTTATATTTAATACAATTTGGGGTTAGCTTGTTAATTTTGTTGTAGTGAAATTTCAGCATTATCGTGTCACTAGCGGCTTCTTCTAAAACTAGTTGATTATTGGTGATACTTATAATTCTTAATGCTTGCTCGAACTCCCTCTGTTCATTATACAACTCAATTTGATTTTGCTTATTAATTTTAAAGTTCGATTTTTCAATACTATCTACCGTATAAAGACCCGTTTCAAAATCACATTGCACAGGATGTAAAGTAGCTGTATTTCCCGAAAACTCAACTAAGTTGGCAATTCCATTATTAAGCGGATGCATTGCCCATATACCTTGTAAATCTTTGGGAGTGTAGCCAAAGCTATTAGCACTAAACATTGACATGCTGACTAAAAGAAATGAAGTAAGGGATTTTTTTAATAAAGTTAATTTCATATTGATATAACCTGATTTAATCATTTTTGCCTAGGAATTTGAAATATTACAAGATATTTATATAATCTTTATTTCATTAGCTTTTTAAAGTATTGCACTATTCTAACTTCTATAGATCTGTTCTAAAAATAATAGTTTTTGATTTTGCTCTATTTTCTACACAAAACCATTTCCTAGTTTTAGGAGAAGTTAAAAATTATCTTCTTATATTGTTTATAACTTGAATAATTTAAATCTTAGAAAGAAAAAACCCCGAAACTTTCGTTTCAGGGTTTTTCACGAGTTTTGGTGGAGATGGCACTACTTGAAATAAATCTTAAATAATTAATTTATTAAACCTTAGTTAAATAAAACTATCCGGAATTACTTTTAGTCAATTATATCCATTAACTCTCTAGCTATATCTGTTCTAGGTTTAAGCATATCATCAGCAAGTTCTCTTTTACTGGATAAAAGCCTGTCTAACTTAACTTCAAAAGTATCAAAATTATCCGCTACAACCGTTGGATAATAAACAAATACTTCCTTATCTTGTCCAATACGATATGCACGATCTGTTGCTTGATCTTCCTTAGCTGGGTTCCAACTTCGTGTATAGTGAATAACATGATTAGCACGTTGAATATTTACCCCAAATCCCACAGCAGTAGTGGATAAAATAATTATATTAAAACCAGATTTTTCTTGAAATTTATCAATCAAATTTTGCCGTGTTAAACCCTTTTTACTGCTTGTGTTAGAGTCCCCATTTACAGTTGTGATATTTAAACCAAATCGCTCCATAAGAAGACGTTTAAGAAAAACTTGGATATCTCTAAATTCAGTAAAAATGATAACTTTTTCATTTTTCTGTTTAATAGTTTCTAATGTATTTATTAACCAATTAATTTTTGGAGAATCATTTAAAGTTGCCCCTGGATAGAACTGTAATGGATGAGCACATATCATCCTCATACTATGTAAAGAAGTTAACATAGCCCCCTGATTGCCTTCTGCTGAAAGCTTTTTAAAACGATTTACCACATCAACATACAATTGCCTTTGCAATAAACTAATCTCTATATCTTTACAGCTTCCTACTTCAACTTTAGCAGGCAAATCCGCCACATCATGCTTCATTCTTCGTAAAACTTGTGGTGCTATCGTTTCACGGAGTTTTAAAAGAACAGCTTCATCACTTCCATCAGGATTTTCTATAGATTTTCGATAAGTTTTGCCAAATTGATTTAGCGGACCTAACAAATTTTCTTGTATAAAATCAAAGAGACACCAAAGGTCGTTTAAAGAGTTTTCAACTGGTGTGCCTGTACATGCTATTTTAAAATCCGCTTTTTGAGCTTTAGCAGCTTTTGTTACCATAGCGGTAGGAACTTTAATTTTCTGTGCTTCATCACATATCATGATACTCCAGTCTTCTCTTGCTAAAGAAAACTCAAGATCACGCATTGTTTCATATGTTGTTAAAACAATATCTGCATTACCACGCCAATCTTTTTCTAAGAGATTTGTAATACCATGGTCATCTCGAAGCTGTGATGAAATTAAATGTTTAGGAATTTTCCGTTCTTTTAATTTATCACCATACAAACTTAATATTTTGGGAAATCTATTACTAAAGAATCGATTTGCTTCGGCTTCCCAATTCTCTAATAATGAAACTGGAGCAACTACCAATACTGGTTTCTTAGTTTTCACATTTTCTAAATATTCACCAATAAAACATAATAGTTGAAGTGTTTTACCCAACCCCATATCGTCAGCTAATAAGCATCCACTCACTTGCTCAGGTGCATAGCGGTGAAGATTCTGTAACCATGCTACTCCATACGCTTGATGCTGTTTTAAACTAAACTCCTGATTTCTAAAACTACTTGGCAATCTGGCTATAGGAGGGTTATTTTCATCAAAAATTAACCGATTTGCGCGCAGTTTAGTAAATTCGGCTTCATCAATATTATTCGCAATTAATAATGTATCTTTCTTTTTCTTTTGTTGAGGAATATCTCTATCTGCTAACTTTTCATCTTGATTCTTATTTTTCGTAATACGGAGTTGATCTAATAAAATCTGAGCTTGCTCTAATGATAATTTTTTATCCGTATTTGGAACAGTTACTTCATTTAAATTATTTTGTTCTGCTTGTTTAATACATTTCTCTAATAATTCTATATTTTCATCTAATGATTGCTGTTCAAAATCTATCAGATGCTGTGGTAACCATTCGGACTCACCACTATCTCTTTTTATAAATTCAGAGTTAAGTTTTTCAACTTCTCCAATACCAATTACACGGTCACTATAATTAGACAAATCTAAAACTTGCTTTGCTTGGAGTTCATCTTGATATTTATTTATCTCATTTAGATCATTTTTTAAATCTTGAATTTGCTTATCTAAATATTTATTACGTTCAATTTCATATCCAGCCCACATAAAAAATGGAGAATCTTTCTCATAGGCTTGAATAAAGTAAAAAGTCTGTTGTAAATTATGCAACTCTAATAGAATAGGATTCTGTTCTCTTTCAGAGTTTTCAGTAAGTTCTAATTTCGCAGATATATAATGCTTTAACTCATCATAATTTTTTTCTATTTTTAATATATAGGTATAAATTTCTGCTTGTTGCTTTGATGATTCAAAACTCTCAGCAGAAATAACTTCAATCGCGTCATCCCCTAATTGAGCAAAGGGATTATGCAGAAATGCCTGAGCTCTTTCACCAGAGACACGTCTATTTGGCATCTTTTTAATTTCATTCAGTACCTGCTTCACTTGAGGGTGTATAACAACATGAGCAATACCGCCATCAGATAAGCTAATACTATATTGATCTTGAACATTATTATATTGATCAAATGTTCTTAACCAATTAGAGGGAGCCTCATCAAATACAGGTTGAATCTCAACAATAGATTCATTGCTTATTAAATTTTTCCGAAGATTAAATTGTAGTTTTTCAGGTGCCAAAACTACGGTCTTTTTTAAAAAATCGTCTAAATTTGCCCTTGCTTTATGGGCTAAATTTCGAATCTTAGCCCAATATTTCTGGTTTAACTCTTTATCTTTATTTTCTAATCGTGAAAACTCTTTTAACTGTTCCGCAAGTCTAAAACATTGTTCATTTAATAGATATTCTTTGCCATCTAATATTAAAACTCCTCCTATTCGTGGAATAATATTTTTAATCTTAATATTATTTTCATTTAACCAACCATCTAAAGTAATTTTAAAATTAGAATCACTTAAACCACCTTCACTTTTAATTACCGGGCGAAAAGAAGTTTGTTTTGGTAGATTAAGCAAACTAATAACATTTTTATGCTCTTCATCCTGTAAAATATGAAAGAGTTCTTCCCATGGCAATACATAGTAATCATTTTCAAGATATGCTAACTCTTCCTCTTCAAGACTTTGCCAATAAAAATCAGCATCAGTCTTAGCATTTTGTGACTTTGAAAAAATAATACCTAATTCATTATAACTAAAAGACTTTACCTCTGATTCAGTATTTTCAATGGGGGATATTTCTTCTGCTTTCTTTCTTTTCCAAAATGCTAGTTTCATTTAAGTATACCTTTCAAAAGTTAATCTGGATAAATTCCTAGTTCTTTTAATCGTCTGTCGAAAGTGTTCTCCCAAGCCCCATTATGGGATATATAAAAATCTGCTTTTGCAGTAGATTTTAGATCAGTAATATTTACAACTTGAAGATCCAATTTAGAAGTTTTGTAAGGAAGTCTTCTATAAAAATAAGTAGCATTATTTAATTCTGAAAACTCAACTATATAATAACCACCAATCTTAATCATAAATGCATTAGCTGCTGAACTTTTACCAACAATTTTCTTGAATCTTCCTTGATTTTTTCTCTTAAATTCTTCTTGCTGTCTTGTCGCATGAAAAATTGCGTCTTCATTTAGAAATATTTCGGAAAGAGAAACTTGTTTAATAAAACGCATCCAATAATTGAATCTACGTGTTTCTGCACCGTAGCTAAAGACTTTAAAAAATGCTTCTAAATCTGCTCTTACAAACCATTGGATAACCATAAATTTAGTATCAGCATTAACATTATTCCATCCAGCAGATGAATCGTATTGTGGATTCCCCCACTGATTTAAAGCTAAATGCTTCAAAGAATCATGCACTGTTTCCCGCTTAGAAGTCCTAGCGTATCGTTCTAATAAAGCAATAAGAATGTCAGTAGTATATAAAACATTCTGTTCAGCTAACTTTAAGAAGCGAGGAATAACGTTGAAATACTCACCTTCATTCATTATTTTGATAGCTTGAATAGAACTCTTAATTAAATCATCCCAAAACCAGCTATTAGAGGATATTTTTAAACTTTCTAGATCATTTTGAATGCCGCTAGAATCTTGGTCATATATAAATCTATGAACAAATATTTTAGTAGGTGAGTCCGATAAAATTTCAGAATAATCTACAAGTGTATTCATCCATTTTTTTGGCTGCTTTGAATCTTTATAAACATTCGATCTATGTATTTTTAGTATTTCTCTTAATTGAACCCATATTGCAGGCTTATCTTTTATATCATTATCATCTAAAGCGAAATAGCTATATAACAAGGGAAAATAAACCAATCCTATAAGATCAATCTCTGCTTGTTGAAAATGATGAATAATCCTTTTGCCAATTTCACTAAAAATTAGTTTTTTTTGTGTACCGGGAATAATTTTACTTAAAGCCCAAGCTAAATTTTTCCACTCTCTTCGTGTCAATAACTGAAAACCTGAGTACTCTAATTTAGAAATCGTCCTAAAAATTTTTTCATCTAAAGGAATCGAATTTTCTAAATCATCAAATCTTTGTTCGAGAACGTAAAGTGTTTTAATCAGCCTCTGGGGTTTTACAAATTTTGAATTTGTATAAGCTTCAGCAGAAGAATCACTGAGCTTTTGTCCTAAGCGTATTCTTAAATTTTCTATACTCATACTCATTACCTCGCCAATTGGCATGTTTCAATAGGAGCTGAAACAAAATGAGGTTGAGGTTCTGAAGTCTCCTTCTCTTTTAAGCCATAAAATTGCATTCTCAACTCCACACGGCGTGAAGCTTCTTTACTATTTTTAGCTGAATTAAAAGACACACCACCAGCAAGAAACAATTGTTTTACTTGATTTTTTTGTTGTTCACTTAAAGTTAGGCCAGAACTAAATTTTGGATCAAGTAAACTGCACATCACCCATTCAGAACGACGTAAGCTCAGATTTAAATTATATAAATACGAACCATCCGTATCTGTAAAACCTTCAATCACAATCTGCTTGAACCACTTTTCACCTTGTGGATTATTCGCTTCTTCTAGAATAATCGGTACGATATTATTGAGTCGACTTCGACCAACCTCATTCAACCGATAATCATTGTGTGCGAAACGCCCAGCTTCGCCAAAATTTATACGGTTATTTTTACAGTCGACTTCAATACCTGCATCTTTCAACTTCGCACTATGCTTAATACTTTGACAAATATTTAAAATTTCTGCACTTCGTTGATCTTCAGCTTGAGTAGCTTCATTAATTTTTTTCGTCACAATCATAAGCGATACCGCCATAACCACGAGAAATAAAGTCATTAGTGCTGTCATTAAATCGGCAAATGAAATCCAGAATGGTTTTTCACCTTCATCTTTAGGACGTGCCTTTTGAGAGTACCGATTACCTATCATGATTCATGTACTCCAAACTTAGCTTTTCGTTTTTCTAACGAGATCCTCTAGATCCTCGACAAAACTACCTAAACCTTCAACCCCATTCAAAAGACGCTTAACAGCTTGGTCAAGTGTATTATCATAAACTCCCAAGGAATGGTTAAGACTGGTTTCCACAGAAGCTCCAAAACTCTCAAAGCTTTTCACCAGTACGTCACTTACTTGTTCAAGATAATCCTGTATCTCTTTCTTCACTTGATTTAATGCGTTTGTTATTTGATTCATATCTTCAAGCATTTTTGTACTCATACCTGCTTCGGATTGGGCCTGTTGAATTATTCCTTCCAGAACATCAATCGTTTTATTAACAGCATCCTGTGAGTTTTTATAATCACCTAATAAAGAAAGAAGATTATTGCTAGCATTTGTTAAATGAGTGGAAGTAACAGTTAACTCTGAAATAAGTTGTGATGTCTTATCTGTAACACTAATCCATGAAGTACTTGCTGTATTAAATTGTTCTGAGGCGAGACGCATTTTTTCCGCGCCATTGTTCATCCCTGTAATACTTTCAGTGGTCACTTGTGTAATTTTCTGAATATTTTCTTTATAGGTGTCAACGGCATTTTGGCTATGTACAATTAATTCTTTAATTTCTGTACCTAGATTATTAATTAAAGTCGAAGAATGCTCGTGTAGTTTCTGCTGATTATCTGCAATAATTTGATCTTGCTCGATACGTTGTTTAGCAATATCGGCTATTACACTGGACATTGTTCCACCCATATGTCCAATAAGTTCGGAAACCTTACCATTTAATTGTTCAATTGCATATTGTCCTTGTTCACCTATTTTTTCTGCACCTTTCGATAAATGATCTATCATTGCATTCATTTGCTCAGACATTGCATTTTGCTTTGACTGAATATCTTCAATCATCCTAATCATCTGAATTTCTAATTTTTCTGCAGTACTTTCACTATTCAATTTCATATCTGCAATTAACTGGGTAAAACCTAATTGCATTTCTTTCATAGCAGATGCTGATTGAATCATCATCTCACTCATACCTGCCATTTGAGTACCAAATGTAGATTCTAATTTTGTCATGAAAGCTGTAAGAACGTCTGTCATTAATTCCTGAACAGCTGAACTTTGATCACCACTGACCTGCTGTACACTTGATGCAATTTTTTCTAAGGGTGCTTGTAAGTTATCCGAAATAGACTGACCAATTTGATCCGCCATGTCTTTACTTGTCTTGGCATAGCTATCTGTTAACTGTGATGCAAAGGCAATTTGATTTTTTTTATTTTCATCAACTAAGTTAGTCATCATTACTTTTAGTTCATTAACTAGACTATCTTTTAACTGGCGTGCGTTTGTCTCATTTGCCTGAGATGATTTCAATAATTTAGCAAGATATTCTTCGCCTGTATCATCTGAATCAAATAATCGATCTAATAATGTTGTCAAATCTTCTAATTGAGCATAGCACTCTCTAAGCCATGATTTTTCACGCCATGTAATAATCATTGCAGCACCAATTGCCAATCCAGAAGCCATAAATGCTTCACCAACACCATTTAGAAGAAGAGACAAACTGTCTTGGACTTTAGCTGGATTTCCCGCAGGATCAAATGCAAATAGACCTGCTAATAGACCTCCAAATGTCGCAATGATCCCAACACCAGTTATAATACCTGGTAAATGCTTATAGTATTCTACTCTTAAGGGTGTATCTACAATCACTGATTGTGAAAAAAAGATATCACTAGAAACGGTAGCTCTTGAGTTAACTAAGATAGTCTCACCATCTATCTCTTCGTAAATATCATGAAATGAGTTTTTATAATTAGACCAAGCATGCTTCAGTGTTTGAACATTTTCAAATATAAAATCTAATGAGTTTTTATTAAAACTTTGCTGTTTTTGAGCCTCAGTTAATTCTTTTTTAACAGTCTTGAGTTCTAAATCTAATTTTTTAGCTGGTTTTATATATTTAGAAAAAAAACCATACCCAACAAATGATATAAGTATCGCCATAAGCAATGGAATAATAAAAAAATTTTGCAGAAATTCTGCTACAGCAATAGCATTCACTAAATTCTTCCCTATTAAATCTTTTTTATAAATTAAACAATTATAACAAAAATAAACATTTCAACTTAGATTTTAAATATCAATTAAAAGAATTTTCGATATTTACTAAAAATTTAAGTTAGCTTTAAAAAAGCTTTGGTTTTACTTCGTCGAGTAAATCTGGCTTACTTTTAATACATAAGGATTGGAGGGCTTTATTTCCAAGGAAATATGTAATTCTTTTAATATTTTTACCAGTTAAAACTAGTAATACAAATAATACCTGTGGGTCTTGTAATGATCTCCTCTGAAACAAATACTCAAAAAAGAGGCTAACTTCAGGGCCAAAAGGAACATAAATTACTTTATAGAATTAGCAAATTTCTTCTATTAATATGTATCGATCATTTCAGGTAATAATGAGTGTTCCAGGATATTAGGAGGTAATCCACTATAATTTTTACCATTAATAAACACTGAATACTTCAATACAGATGTTGTATGAACTAAATGGGCATCTCTATCAAAAACTTGCAGTAGTTGTAGGTCCAACGTACTTGAAGCCACCATTTTCTCAAAGACCTGTAAGTATAATTATAGCATGAGGCATCTAAGCATCTACTGGATAAGCTTTTATATATTTAAGAAATTCAAGCATTTCACTTTCCAGTAATGAAGCCAATTTTTTAACATTCTTATTATCAAATCACTTTTCAGCAACTTCTTTTTAAAAGATTGGATCACACTCGTTTAGATGATGTCGGATATACAGCTAATAAAAAACCCCGAAACTTACGTTTCAGGGCTTTTCACGAATTTTGGTGGAGATGGCGGGAGTTGAACCCGCGTCCGCCAGCATTACGCTCGAGAATACTACATGCTTAGATATCGTCTATTGTTTTAACACCAAGTGACCCGACGAACAGGG
>Ga0308161_1002122_pt1 | contig 21789 bp, 19 predicted proteins | sample PhyFR2_FD_201034 | JGI IMG/M metagenome (GOLD analysis project Ga0308161, IMG submission 201034) | Phyllosphere microbial communities from UC Gill Tract Community Farm, Albany, California, United States - DLSLF.R2 | ecosystem: Host-associated > Plants > Phyllosphere > Unclassified | place: USA...
TTCACGGTGGAACCTACTATCGTAAATGGTTTGCGGCTCAAATTTTAGAAACAAGCTTACAAACATTGCATGGTCTGTTTGCTACGATTTATGCACCTACATGGTTCCGTATGTTAGGGGCGAAAGTAGGAAAAAATACCGAAATTTCTACAGCAAATGGTGTTATTCCTGAAATGCTGACTTTGGGTGAAGAAAGCTTTATTGCCGATGCTGTAATGTTGGGTGATGAAGAGATCAAAGGCGGTTGGATGACATTAAAAGCGACCAAAATCGGTAACCGTAGTTTTGTCGGAAACAGTGCTTATATTGCGGATGGCACTGTCTTACCAGACAACGTCTTAATTGGTGTGCAATCTAAAACACCAGATAACCGTGAAATGTATGATGGTCAAACTTGGTTTGGTTCTCCACCGTTATTATTGCCTGCACGTGAAGCTGCTGAAAAATATCCTGACCATTTAACGTTTAAACCAAGTTTCAAGCGCCGTTTCATGCGTGGCTTTATTGAAGGGCTTCGTATTGTATTGCCAGCCGCACTCGCGATTGGTGTAGGTTATATGATTGTATTAGACGTTATTGATGTCATTAATAACCACAACATTGCAACAGGCTTATTAGCATTAACGGCTGCTGGTTTGCTCTATGGGGTCGGCTGTTTCATTATTGTTGCGTTATTAAAGTGGATCTTGATTGGACGCTATCAACCCCGTTCAGCGCCAATGTGGACGATGTTTGTATGGTTAAGCGAAGGCATTACTAGCTTATATGAATCAGTTGCGATTCCTAACTTCTTAAACTACTTAAGAGGAACGCCAATGTTGCCATTCTTCTTGCGTATGTTGGGTGTGCGAATTGGTAAAGATGTTTATATGGATACGGCTGATATTACAGAGTTCGACTGTGTAAGTATTGGTGACCGTGCTGAGTTTAATAGCTTCTCAGGTCCACAAACCCACTTGTTTGAAGACCGAATTATGAAAATTGGGCAAGTGAACATTGGTCATGATGTGGTGGTAAATGCACGCAGTATTATTTTATATAACGCCAATGTCAGCAATCATGCAGTGTTAGGGCCATTAACATTGGTGATGAAAGGTGAAAATATTCCGGCTAAATCTGCTTGGATTGGTTCACCAGCCGTGCCTTGGGTTCATAAATAATTAGTTATTTAGTTCAAAAAGCCTCTGTAGAACAGGGGCTTTTTTATATTTATATTCTTTATCCTATAATGACTAGAGATTATTACTTTATATATTTAATAAAATATTATGAAAAATTTAGATGGCTTACTCAGTAAAATTCAAGCGGATAAAATAAAATTAGTTACTCATAGAGATGGAGCTACTGTATACAAAGCACAAACTACTCAAGGAGATGTCTTTGTAAAAATGTATACACATAAAGTAGATCATGAAAGATATTGTGAAATATTGGATGAGCTTAGAGCGCTTCCACTAGCCCCAAAACTATTAAATCAATTTGAATGGGAAAATTATTTTGTTGTTGTAATGAGTGCTTTAGAAGGGCAGCCAGTAAATAATATTTTAAAAAATTGCTCGAGAACAGAAAAATTATTATTGCTAAAATCTGCGGGATCATCTCTAGGAAGCTTTCATCGAGCGATTAATTCTTGTCGTTTATTTGAGATGAATTTCTGGAAGGGACGAGATAATTCTTCTGAAGATCCAACTTTATGGAGCGAACATTTAAAATTAATGACATCAAAGTGGATGTCCCGTATTGATCCCTCTAAAGCTGACTATCAAAAATTTAGTTATGAGTTGAATGTATTGCTTTCATATTGCAAAGATTTACGAGAACCAAAGCAGTTGAGTCTTTTGCATTGTGACTATATTGGTCGGAACCTTCTTGCAACTAGCAATAATAAAATCTCTGGTGTTTTAGATTTTGAGGCTGCTCGTATTGGAGATGCGGTTTATGATCTAGCGAAGATGGTTTGGGTAGATATAGATTTCTCTGATTTAGAATTAAGAAATTCATTTCTACGAGGTTGGGAAATGAATTATGGAGAAGAAGTTCCTCAACGGGAATTTTTATGCTATGTCGGTATTCAATGTCTTGCAGCAATAGCGTGGACAGATAAAAATAAGTCTATGGAAGGCAATATTATGTTTAGATCTTCAGCCGTTAAGACATTAAAAATAGTATTAGAAGAGTTGCAGATGTAGTTTTAGTAAATTTTAAGTTTCATAAATAAATATTGCTGATCTTTGGTAAGTGATCTTATTTTTATTTAATACCTATTATTTTGATTTTAGAAAAACATCTATCTAATAAATTACTATAGAGTTTAACCTCTTGTCTCTTTATCTGAAAAATTTTTAAACCTTAAATTTTTACCATACAATCAAAAATTACAATAAAATTAAGGTGAAATAATGAAAAAAAATTTATTGATTCTTAGCTTATTAATTGTCAGTGTACAGAGCTGGGCAACGTGCATCTTTAACAGGATTTATCAATCATCTAAATATTTATTATGATTTGAAGCTCATCATTAAAGATAAAGGAAAATTTGTTTTTGAATAAAGAAGAGAATCGAAAGTACGATTGGAATAGCAGATAATCTCAATACTTTTAATCGCTGAATTTACTGTTAAAAATCATCTATTACAAAAAGTATTTACTTATATGCATAATATTGAATTTACTGATGATTTAAAGAATGTGGATGTTGTCAGATTAGTAAGCGTAAAAGATTCTATTAGGTTAAAAGGTATAATCTTTTACCTTGGATTAGGTAGCTTGAACTTTACAAAATTAAATGCTACTAATGATTGAATTATAGACTATTTAATGGTTGGTAGAGTGTTAGTAGAAGAATTTCCAGATGATAGAATCGAACGCATAGTCTACGCTACAGGATCTATTCCGATTACGAGTGATTATGTATCCAATCCTCTAGTCAATGTTTTTCTAGTACCAGCTCCTTGGCACTCTAAAACACATGAGCCACAACTAATTCAAATTCCGATTGCTGAGCTGGATGTAGTAAGAAGAGGGACTGTTTGGCGTGGCAAAGAAAAAACCCTATATAACAAAAAAATTGGTGAAAGTAGACAACATCAAGATTTTTTTGAATTTAATAAATATTCAAAGGAAAAAGGTAGTGAGGAAACAGAAGTAGATTTTGAAATAAAAGTAATCCCCAATGAAAGCAAGATGGTGAAATTTGGGTCGCAGGATAATGATGGAAATTATCTTATTCCATTTTCTTATTTTTCTTTACCTCTAAATTATAACGGTCAGCCTAGGACTAAAGAAAATGCTAATTATCTAAATCAAGTAAATGTTAAAAACAGTTTTTGTAATGTCTTTACTGATAATGGCATCGAGTATGTTATTCCATGTCTAGAAATTTTTACCGCTTTGTATGCTCCAATGAGAAAAGAGCTAAGGCGTATGATCCTGACACATACGAAAGAGGAAATTATTTCAAAGTATGTGGATAGAGATAGTGACGATTTTAAAATTGGTTCTGATAAGCAAATAACTTTGAGACTAAAAGAAAATTTGGGTGATAGTAGTGCAATATTTCTTGCACATTTATTATTGTCTGATCATACAAATAAGGTATTCGATGAATTTAAAAATAGTATAGCTTCTAAAGAAAATGATCATCTTAATGTAAGACTTGAAAGCTATTTTACAGGTGAAACGAATATTACTGGCAGGGGAATTTGGTTAAATGAGGAAAAAACTAGATTATTAGTACTTCGTATAGAGTCATTCCAGCTTCCAACAGATATTCAAGTAAATATTATTGAAAAAAGAAAACTGAAAAATCCAAAAAAAAAAGGATCATCGAATGATAGTAATCAGGGGGAAGAAGAAATAGAGGTTATAAGAACTGTTGTTAAAAAAAAGAAAATTAATCTCACCAATAAACGACCAAATGGCAAAGGTGATAGAAAAAATTATGTGCTTTCGGAAGTTCAAACTTCTGCATTAGATGGGACAATAATAAGAATTGTTGAGATGGAATACTCTGAAACAGATGAAGATGGAAATGACAATGAATCTACATATGGTAAAGAAGAAATTAAGATTGTAGATCCTGATAAAGAAGAACTAATTAATGCTTCATCAGGAGAAAAATATACCCATCAAGGTGGTAAAGTGTGGACGAATGAAGTTAAACAAACCAATGTTTTGAAAGATCCTCAAAGAGTTCCTATTGACGTTTTTAATGCAATAATTGAATTGAATCAAGAAGATGATTCTTTTTTTCTGAAAATAGCTAACAAAGATGGCATTGTTTCAAGTTTAATTGATGACTTTAAAATTAGTTATTCTGATTATAGAGGTATTGATGAAAATACTTGGGTTCTAAAGAATAACAAATACCGAGAAATAATACTTCTTCAATTGTATTTTATATATAAAAAGTTTGAAAATTTTGATTCAAATATGAATTATTATTTAGTTGAGATATTAAGACGTGAAAACTCTTCAGATAGTAATACTGGCTATTTAATAAAAGTACCTTATAAATTAGGAAGTAATCACCTTCGAGAACTATTAATAGATTTGGCTGATACACAAGGTCGGTTAGATGAGAAAAAGGATGGTTCTGTTAAACCTTTTAAACATTCGAAAGGTGGTCTTACTTGGAGTGCAAAAATGAAGAAAACAATTCTTGAAAAGTTTGAAATCAAGTTGGTGGACAATTAGGTTTAAGTTAAACCGATTATAGATTTGTACATATGAGCTATAAGTTTTTTATTATATTATGAGGGTTAGGCAGTGTTATTGACTGGATTTCAAGTTGAACATTTTAGATCAATTGATAAAAGTGAATGGATCGACGTAGAAGACGTTACGGCCTTAATTGGTACTAATGAATCAGGGAAAACTAACTTACTATGTGCTTTGTGGAAGCTTAACCCTGCAAGTAAAGATGGAGATATCAATCTTTTAACTGATGCGCCACGTAAATTATATAGTCAGTTGAGAGCTAGCAATAAGGATACAGTATTTATCCGTACTGAATTTTTATTGAATGATGAAGAGTCTCAACATGTTTCTAATTTAAGAAAAAGACCACCAAATGAGGTAAAAAAAGTTTCTGTTTCAAGAAAATATGATGGTAGATACTATGTTAGTTTTCCTGATGAAAAATCTCCTACTTTAAATGCAGGTATTTTTCAGGAATTTATAGAAGAAAGAATCAAAAATATACAAGAACTACAATTGTTAAAAAGTGAAAATGAAGAGAAGCGGGATAATTTCTCTGATGTTTTTAATCAGCTTAAAGACTTATTTGAAAGTTCAGTAATTAATAAGGTACTTATTGATAACGCCAGTTTAATTTTATCAAATTTACGTGATGAGAAAGAACCAAAAACAAGTGAGTTAACTAAAACTTTAAATGAAACAGAAAGCTTTTTAAAAGATCATTCAACTGAAATTGATAGACCTAGTGATGATGAATTAGCTAATTCTAGACTCTATATCGTTAATAATCTTCCAACTTTTGTTTATTACTCAAATTATGGAAATTTGGATTCTGAAATTTATTTACCACATGTTATTGAAAATATGAGTCGAACAGATTTGGGGGCAAAAGAGTCTGCCAAAGTAAAAACATTAAAAGTTCTCTTTGATTATGTGAAACTAGAACCTCAAGATATTCTGGATTTAGGACGTTCAGATTCAGATGATGAATTGTCAGATGAGGAAATTGAATTAAAATCCAAAGAAAAAAAAGAACGTAGTATCCTTCTTCAATCGGCATCTACTGAGTTAACTGCAAAGTTTAGAGATTGGTGGAAACAAGGTGAATATAGATTTAGATTTGAAGCCGATGGAAATCATTTTAGAATTTGGGTGTCTGATGATAAAAGACCTGAGGATATTGAGCTAGAAGGACGTAGTACAGGTTTACAATGGTTTCTGAGCTTTTATTTGACATTTTTAGTAGAAAGTAAAGATTCCCATAAGGATTCTATCTTGCTATTAGATGAACCAGGTTTATCTTTGCATCCATTAGCTCAAAAAGATTTATCATTATTTTTTAGAAATTTATCTAAAACAAATTTGATACTCTATACAACTCATTCACCTTTTTTAGTAGACTCTAATCACTTAGATCGAGTGAAAGCTGTATTTATTCAAGATGATGGAACTACAAATGTATCTTCTAATTTAAGAGCAAATGAGTCTAATCCATCACAGACAAAATCAATTTATCCTGTACATGCTGCATTAGGTCTTAGTGTCTCTGAGATGCTATTTAACAACTGTACACCTGTTTTGGTAGAAGGACCTTCTGATCAAATATATCTATCAGCAATAAAAACTTTGTTAATTGCATTTGGTGAATTAACACCTAAGAAAGATATTATTTTTGTTCCTGCTGGTGGTACTAGAGGGGTAAAACCAATAGTTAGCTTATTAACTGGTAAGAATGAGGAACTACCTAAAATTCTTCTTGACTCAGATAGTCAGGGGGATCAGATGGTACAAGCTTTGAGAAAAGACCTTTACAAAGATAATCCTGATTACGTACTAGAAGTCTCAAAAATTGTAGATATAGAGCAAGCAGAAATAGAGGACTTAATTCCTGTAGATGTAATAATAAAAATGGCAAGGTATAAACTTCGTTCAAATAATCCTGATGTCGAGTTTGAAGATGTATATGAAGAAGGTAAACCAGTCTTGAAGCAGTTAGAGAAGTTTGCTCAGGATAATGATATTTTCTTGGAAAAAGGATGGAAAGTGGACTTTGCAAGATTGATAAAGAATAACTTGTTGAAGATTAAAAAAGAAAATTTGACAGAAATATACATCAATAAATGGAAAAATTTATTTTCTCATATTTCTAATGATTAATAGAATCCTAAAAAAATCTGATAGTTCTGGTAATACCCCCATTCTAAATTGAATTAATGGAGGTATTACCCACTAAATTTAATAAATCATTAGTTGGATTAGAGGGAAGTAGTGAAGATTCCTCTCTATTTAATATAATGTGACCAACTAAAAAAAATAATTTTTAGAAATTTTTTAAAGTTTAAATTGTAAAAGGAAAAATTATGGAAAATTGTGTTTATCGGTATCTTATTGTTTATGACAATGAGCGAAATCTAATTTATGGTGAATGTATTAAATGGTTAATAGGAAAGTTTGATTTTGATCATGAATTTGAGACTACCTCTATAAATTTAGGTCAAGATTTAAAATTTAAATTTATATCATCTAAGGAGTTAAAACATTCTTTTAATCAAGAAAAGAAAGAGTTAACTATTGGAGAAGTATCTCTAAGTTATTTAATCCATGAGGAAGATTTTATTGCACAACGCTATGATCAGCCATTTAATCCATTAATTGATAGATGCTCCAAAATACAAATATTTGCAAAAGAAGAAGATCTTGATTTTGAAACTCGGCTTTGGATCAGAGATAAGAAAAAATCTTTTGAGAGTTTGAAGGAGCAAACCGAACTAGACTTAATTCAGCATAATGAGTTATTAAATACTTTTATTTTTTATGAACCGACAAGAATTATCGTGAATTCAAAATTTCTAGATAAGAGAATTGGACAGCAGTCACCTGAACCGAAAAAATTACAAATTACTTTTCAAGATGAGTTTCAACAATTCCACAATGCTAGATATTTGTTAACTGCTTTTAAAGATGGAGGAATTCTTGAATCCAAAGATGGAAACATTCAAGAAATTGTTCAAATGGATCTGAATGAAAGCCCAGATGAGCTAGAGATACAAATTTATGATCATGAAAATCAAATGATTTACGATCAAAGATATTTTTACTTAAAAAAGATTAATATCGGAGCCACATATAAGCATGGGTCGGTAAAGTTAGATGATGGAAGTACTGTTGAAAAGTACACTAGACAACAGTTTTCAGTAGGTGAGTAATGTCTTATTTAAAAGAACGATCGAAAAAAATTAATGCGCAAATTGTACAGCACAAAAATTGTTTTATTCCACAAATTGAAGCGATTGAAACGACCGCATTTAATTATGTTGTAAAACACTTTCAGAGCTACTTAATGTCTAATTATGAAATCAATAAAATCATAGTAATTGATCCTTATATGACCGTTGCTGATTTGCAGAGGCTAACTTTACTTTTTGGTGGAAATTCCAAAAATATATTAGAAGTGGTAACTAAATTTGAGGCATATCGAAGAGAAGAGGTTGACAAAGAACAGACTATCCAAGAGATTGTTAAAGGAAAAAATAAACTTGTATCGAATGGAGTGTTCAAGAATATAAATATCTATCATTCACAGTGTTCTATGCATGATCGATATTTTATTTTTGGTCATAATGAGCGAATAATTTCTATTTTCACAATTGGTGGATCAATTAATCAAAATTTTGAAAATTATATCAATATACAGGTGGTTTCTGATATGTACCTTTGGGATTCTATAAACCATTATCATGATCTATTAAAAGAAAATTTAAAGGCTGAATATTAATGAGTTCGACTGTATTTAATGCATTTATTGTTCCTAGAAAGGAAGGTGAAACAGAGCTTTCATGGTTGTTAAATACTAGAAAGTATTTAAGATCTTTTGAAATAATAGAAATGTATAAAGAAATTTTAAAAAGAGAAGAGATAGAAAAAGTTTCAGTTGACGATTGGGTGAAAGCAAAAAGTATCAATGTTAATAGAGATGTAATATTATCACTTTTTACCTCAGCTCCAGATTATGCTCCTTCTGACATTGTTACTTATTTAGCTAATGACGCAACTAAAGATCTAGGCTTAGCCTTAGCAATACAGTTCGAAGATTTTGAAAAATTTTATGAATCAAATGTTGAAATACCTGACTTAATTCTGTATCTAGAAAATAATATTTTAAATGAACATGATATTAACCTAATAAAAGATAACAAAGATATTATAGAGAATGTATTTGATAGAATTATTGATAAAGACAAAGTTATGTATCATAATCTTCGTAACAATTTTTTAAATATTATCCAAAATAGTGTATTGCAAAACTTATCTAGTATTTTTAATAAGAAAAAAATAAGTGTATATATAGCACATGCTAATTTTTATGATCATGATGAACTTTTAGAATATATTTTAATAAATTATCCTGATAGTCATCCAAATTTCTCTAAACTTCCTTTCATGTTTTGGGATTCTTTTACGAGATCACGATATTTTTCAAGATGGTTAAAAACAAGATCTATAATGTCTGAGATTTCTAGATATTATCTTGGGTTGGATGTAGAAAATGATATTGTTGAAATTAATAAAAATTATATGAGAGGATTCTTAGAGTTTAATGATTCTCTTGAAAGGTAAATAATAGTTGAATCTTTTTTATTAGCTATCACTTATGGAAAATCACAAGTAGTAGCTAATCTTGGCTTTGTTGTACAAATCTAGCCTAGAAGGCTTATTCAGCAGTATAATTTCAAAATACTTGGTTACACGCTCTTCGAACAGGATACTAAATCGGTTGATGGCAGCTTTCCAATTCTGAATGGGCATAGTCCATTTTTTGCTTGCTACCATAATCGCTAAATATATCACCTTTTTCACAGAATCATCTGTTGGGAAGATTTTTCTTTTCTTAGTCGCATAGCGACTAACGCTATTTAAAGATTCAATATCTTTAGTCGTGTAAATTGCCTTACAAATATGCATAGGATAGGCAAAGGAAGTATTTAGATTTGACCAATTAGCAAGCCATGATTCGGGTGTAGCTAATTGGTTTTGAGGTTTGATCAATCTCATTAAGGCAAAGGTTTAATTCCTTGAATATCAGTTCGAGTCTGACCATAATCGACTTCTCAAAACATCATCCAGATTTTATTGTTAAAAATTCTGAAGGTACAGATAGATTTTATTATTAGGATTGATAATTGATATTGGAAATAAGTGCTTAATTCTAATAAATATTTTAAAATTGGATAATTACTTAAATGATGAAGAACAACGAGCATCTTTCCCATTTTAAAACAAGCAGAATAAAATTGGATGAACCATTTTCCTATAGATTTTTGTATCAAGATAGGGAATACATAATTGACTTTCATGATTCTAGAGTTGAATTCGGATTAGGTTATTGTGTAAAAAGTATAGATGAAAAACCTGTTGAATTTCTTTTGTTGCAATGGCTTACAGTATATTTTGGAGAGAGTGCTACAGCTTCATATGCTACTCGAAATAATACACATTATTATGAAAGAGGGTATCAAACATTCGATTTTAGGCATTTTAAAAAATTTATTAAAAAAGTATCTACATTTCCATTTGTTTCATATACAAATTGGCGAAATGAACTAATTAGAAAGTCGTTAGTGGTGTATTGTATGGGAGTAGAACTATCGATTAATGCAATGCCTATTACAGTAGGTCAATTTGCTCTTTCAATTGAAGGTATTTCAAATGCTTATTTAAATCATCGCTCAAAATATAAAACATTAGGAGAAAAGCCATATAAAAAACTTTTAAATACGCGTTTACTAAGGCAAAAAAGAAGTAAAAAATATGGAGATTATGCTAAAAACTTTTCTAAATACATTGGTCAAGAAATCGATGTAATTACTGAAATAAGAAATAAATATTGTGGTCATAGTCTTGTTCATTCTAAAAAAGAGCGAAATCAATTTATTGCTGTAATGAATGCTTGGGCGGTAAAACATGGCTGGGATAGCAAAAATTCACGGAGAAAATCATATAGAACTAGTATCATGGAACAGACCATGCAAATTCATAGCAATAGTTTATTTAAACTTTCCATGAATACAAATCGGTTATTATTTTTTTATTATTTAAATTTAAGTCCTACTATCTTTACTGAATATGATTTCACTTTATTTGGATTTACTGGCTATAAAGAATTAGTGATTGAACATCCGTCTAGGATATCTTAATTAATATTAAAAATATGGTATATATTAAATCTATTGCGTAATTCAAAATTCAACAATAAGCAAACTATGATTTTAATATTTTTGACTTAAGTAGAATCGTCAAAAACACCTCTTTCCAAGAGGTCTATTAAGTAGATTATTGGTAGAAAATTTTTTTGTATAATAGAGTTAATTAATGGAATTAACAAATTGTTTTACTACATAATAATTTTAATGCTTCATTTCCCTACCAACCTATAAATGCAGGGAGGACATCACAATTAACAATGTGTCCATATTTGTTAACTAGACCCGGCACTGCTAGGCTTATGCTTTCGGGTTTAATTCCATGTTTTAAAATAAAAGATTGTAGGTGTGATATTAATTCTTCTGGGGTGAATGAAATTCCTGTACTAAATATCTCCTCAATTTCATCACATAATATTAATAATTTAGTACCTCCAAGATCTGCACCAATTTTCTGTCTGTTCATCCCATGCCTTATGTAAAAATCATTTTTTAAAATTCTAGCGCGTCTAGAGGATAGTGTTTTTATAATTATCAGTGTTTGTGTAATAACTTTTAAATTTAATTCAAATGAAGATCTATCATTTTCCTTACACTGAATATTCGCCTAATCATAACAGATAGTTGTTTACTAATTTTTATGTTTTTATGCCTTTATAAACCCTCATTTAACAATAACTCACTCATTATTTATTCTTACTTTTTAATGATCTAATTTAAAACAAATGTCATTTTGTGTGCTTGACTGAAAAAGGGCGGGGCACTATCCTTTGCCTGCTGGCCACATTGCCAGTCGGTTTTAGCAGACCGCATCAAACGTGCATTAAAAGTTTCATACTTTTAGTGTTGAGCCCTCGTGCCCCCTCTGCGGTGGAACGGGAGGGGGACACCTTCGGGTGTGCTGGCCACGTTTGACCAGTCTGCTAACCCCCTTTCGTTCTGCCACCATAATTTTAATGTCTGGCAGAACTCCCAATAATAAGGAGTTGGCTTTGCACATTCTTAATTTCTTGGCAACCTTTGCCAAAGTCTATAACGACACGACTTAAACGTTTAAGGCAGTTTGATTACCTTTAGGCTTTTCAGACATTAATTCGTTTCGACCAAAAATTTACTTCAACAATAAAACTTGAGATGTGCCACGCACAGTCTTTACGGCTTTGCTATGCCTTTTTTTCTCCCCAAAAAGTTATCTCATTTATATACAACAAAAATTTAATTTATAGCGGTAAAAATATGCCACATTTAGTTCTCTCCTCACGTGCTATGCAAGTCGTTAATAATTCGATTAATTTGTTTCACCATCGTGGATTTCATACAGTTGGGGTCGACAGAATTGTGAAAGAGTCAAACATTCCAAAAGCGACTTTTTATAACTACTTTCACTCTAAAGAGCGGTTCATTGAAATCTGTCTAATCGTACAAAAAGAACGCTTAAAAGAAAAAGTGGTTTCAATTGCTGAGTACGATCAAGCCATAAGCCTGACCGATAAACTTAAGAAACTTTATTTCTTACATACAGATTTAGAAGGACTGTACTATTTATTATTTAAAGCCATTTTTGAAACTGAAAAGACCTATCCCAAAGCGTATTTAGTCGCAATTAAATATAGAACGTGGTTAATCAATGAAATCTATAGCCAGCTTATAAAGCTAAAAACCGATACGACCTTTCAGGACGCTAGACTATTTTTATATATGATTGAGGGATCAATTATTCAGCTTTTAAGTTTGGAGCAGACAGGGGAAAGCGAGATGTTGTTAGATTGTTTTTTGAGGCAGTTTCAATAGGTGTCACAGTCAGATTTATAATGAATGCCAAATTAAAGGCTTCCAACTATTTATAATAAAATGAACAAATAGTATGAAAGCCTAAAATCTCACGAAAAACTTAGAATGTATTTTTAGTAATTACATCATCGTAAGGAAGTTTACCTACACGTGGGTAAGGCTCAGATGCTGACTTACCAACTGCAATCATTAAACAAACCACATGGTCTTCAGGTAAGTTAATGAGCTTTGCCATCGCATCAAAGTCAAAACCGTCCATTGGGCAACTATCTAAACCGTGCTCTTGAGCAAGAAGCATTAAGGTTTGAGCAAAAATGCCCGCACTACGCATCACTTCGTCGCGTTGGGTTTGTGGACGGTCACGGTAATATTGGTCAATCGCACCAACCATAATATTTTGAACTTCTGGAGTAGCCCCATCCCAAACGCGTTTAGCATCGGTTTCCCACGAACTTACTTTTGCGCATAACACAATCAATAAAGATGCGTCGGTAACTTGTGGCTGCTCCCAAGCGATGGTACGAATTTTTTGTCTTAGTTCAGTGTCTTCAATCACAACAGGGCGCCAGTGCTGCAAATTAAATGCACTTGGTGCATTTGCTAAAACTTCATGTAATAACTGTTGTTTATTTTCTTCAGATATTTGAAATGAAGGATCGAAGCGCTTAATAGCACGACGTTTCTGAATTGCATCAATAACATTCATAAGACATTCCTATTTGTTGGTTTGACTGTTTTAAAGATAACTAAGTAATTTTTAGCGGTTGTTTCATATTAAACTGAATTAATCTTGCAATATCTATTGTTCTCTCGAAAACGAGTTCTGCTGTACGTTTACAAGCCTCGTCCAAACTCATTGGACCAGAAGTCAGTGAAAATGCAGCCGTAACACCGTGTTGATAAAGTGCCTGATAGCCTTCACCTAAAGTTCCTGCAATCACAATAACAGGTATATTTTTCATTTTCGCGACCCGACTAACCCCAAAAACGGTTTTACCATTTAAAGTCTGTTGATCAAATTTACCTTCACCTGTAATAACCCAATCTGCATTAGATATTTTGTTAGCAAGCTGGTTAAGTTCAGCCACGACCTCAACGCCTGCCTTGAACTCTGCATTTAAATAACTTTTGGCTGCAAAACCTAAACCTCCAGCAGCACCAGAGCCAGCTTCATCTCGTTTATCTGAACCTAATAGTTGTGCAGACACATCGGCAAAATGGGCAAGGGCTTCGTCAAGTAGCTGTACTTGGGTAGGGGTGGCACCTTTCTGTGGGCCAAAAATATATGATGCGCCGTTTGGACCACAAAGCGGATTTGTTACATCGGCAGCCAACAAAAAGCGGGTTTGTTCAATGCGTGTGTCAAAATGAGTTAAATCAATTTTTGAAAGATTTTTTAGGGCCAGACCACCTGCGTTTAAAACTTGTTGCTTAGAGTCAAGTAAACGCGCACCTAAGGCGCTCAGTAAGCCCGTGCCACCATCATTAGTTGCACTGCCACCGACTGTTAAAATAATATCTTTTGCACCTGCGTCTAAAGCATCTAAAATGAGCTGACCCGTTCCAAATGTTGTGCTGTGGCAAGCATCGCGTTGTGAGGTTGGAACTAACTGTATGCCGCTGGCTTGAGCCATTTCAATAATGGCTATTTTCTGATTTTCTAACCATCCCCATTTTGCTTGAACTTTTTCTCCTAAAGGCCCCATTACAGTTTTTTCACGCCATTGACCGTTGCAAACGTCTAATACTGCTTCAATCGTACCTTCACCACCATCTGCCATAGGGCATAAAATAGTTTCGGCATCGGGAAAAACTTCTTTCCATCCTTGGGCAATTGTCTGAGCTACACGCAAAGCAGATAAGCTATCTTTAAAAGAGTCAGGGGCAATCACAACCTTCATAAGTTCTCTAAATATGATGTATTTTCCATTAATTTATACTGCTTAAACTTTAAAAAGCCTAGTTAAAGTCCTGTAAATTTAAGCTTGGCAAATAATTTCTGGTGGTCAAAAAAATTAGATTATTTATGTTTTTATCTGTAAAAATAAATCTTATAAATTCTAAGTTTTTGTTATTTATTGGTTTTTATTGGAAGTGTGAATGGATGGCAATAATTGTAATTAAAACGAATATGGCACATATTATATGAAGAGATACGCCTGTCTTTGCATTGTCATGGATAAGATAAAAGCAGAACTATATTAACGATTGGCAGTGAAGTTACACCCATGCCCGTAGGATGAAAATATAGTTTTATAAAGTAGGTCGATTTCAAAAGTATAAATAAGAGGATGAGCTAGTGGATAATTCAGAAGAACAAAAGCATATTCAAGAAAATAACGGTTTTGCACGAATTGAACCCTACACTCAGCCTGCTGGCGGGTGGGGTGCACTTCTCAGTGTTGCACGAAATTTAAAGCGACAAGATATTCTAAAAAAAGGTTCAATTACCTTACTCAATATTAACCAGCCTACAGGTTTTGATTGTCCCGGCTGTGCGTGGCCAGAAAAGAAAGATGCCCATGCTTTTAACTTTTGTGAAAATGGCGCAAAAGCGGTTGCCTTTGAAGCGACCAGTAAAACCGTTACTCCCGAATATTTTGCAGGTCATACAGTAAGTTGGTTGTCCGAACAAAGCGATTTTTTTCTGGAAGACTTAGGTCGCTTAACCGATCCAGTTCGCTACGATGCAACAACCGATAAATATGTACCTATTTCATGGGATGAAGCATTTCAGCTCATTGCCAAACATCTACATGCACTAGACAACCCTGACCAAGCGGCGTTTTACACTTCGGGCCGTGCCAGTAACGAAGCTGCATTTTTATATCAATTATTTGTGCGAAGTTTTGGAACGAATAATTTTCCAGACTGCTCGAACATGTGCCATGAAACGACAAGTGTAGGCTTGCTTGACTCAATTGGTTTAGGCAAAGGCACAGTGACTTTAGATGATTTTGATTTAGCCGATGCAATTTTTAGTTTTGGACATAACCCCGGAACCAATCATCCACGTATGTTAGGTACTCTGCGAGAAGTGTCTAAGCGTGGTGGAAATATTATTGCGATTAACCCGATTAAAGAAAGAGGTTTAGAGCGTTTCCAAGACCCGCAAGCGCCGCTTGAAATGATGACCAATGGCAGTACGCCAATCAGTCGCTATTATTTCCAACCTAAAATTGGTGGTGACTATGCACTGATGTTAGGTATTTTAAAGCACTTAAATGAGTGGGATAAAAAAGCGTTAGCTTCGGGTAAACCAAGTGTTTTTGATCGAAATTTCATTGCGGTCAATACGGTGGGTTTCGATGAAATGATAGCTGAGATTGAAAGAACCGAATGGGCAGATGTCTATAAACACTCTGGTCTATCTGCTGAACATTTAGAAAAGCTATCGCAATTATTTTTAGAGTCTGAGCGCTCTATTTTCTGTTGGGGAATGGGTATTACTCAACATCGTCACGGTACTGCCAATGTACATATGTTAGCGAACTTATTATTGGCACGTGGACAAATTGGGAGGCCAGGTGCAGGGCTATGTCCGGTCCGTGGACACAGTAATGTGCAAGGCGACCGAACCATGGGCATTAATGAACTGCCTAGCCCAAAATTACTCGATAACATTGACCGTGTGTTCGGTATTAAATCACCAAGAAAAAATGGGCATGGTGTGGTCGAAACTATTAAAGCGATGGCCGAGGGCGAGGTAAAAGTCTTTATTGGTTTGGGTGGAAACTTTGCTGTTGCGACACCAGATACGCCTTATACCCAAGAAGCACTTAGAAAATGTAATTTAACGGTTCATGTTGCGACCAAGTTAAATCGTAGCCATTTGGTTTGTGGTAAAGAAGCACTCATTTTGCCTTGCTTAGGGCGTACTGAAATTGATGAGCAGCTCCATGGGCCGCAGGCGATTACGGTAGAAGACTCGATGAGTAATGTCCACTTATCGGCAGGGCGTAATACCCCAATTTCTGAAAATATTTTGTCTGAACCAGATATTGTGGCAAGAATGGCAGAGGCAGTATTGCCAGACAGTCAGGTTAAGTGGAAATGGTACATTGAAAGTTATGACCGTATTCGTGACTCAATTGCCGATGTATTTGATGAATTCCATGACTTTAATTTACGGGTCTATGAACCAGGTGGTTTCCACTTAGAACATCCAGCCAATCAGCACATCTGGAATACAAAAAGTGGTAAAGCGCAGTTTATGATTACACCACTGAATGAAGTCTATGGCGATAAAGAAAATCAGTATGCTGATGCGTATACAGATAGTAAGGTCTATACCTTAATGACCACACGTTCTCATGACCAATACAATACAACTTTGTACGGTCTTGATGATCGTTACCGAGGTGTATTTGGTCAGCGCCGTGTGTTGTTTATGAATCAAGCCGATATTGATGAAGCAGGTTTTGAAGCAAATCAATGGGTCGATATTGAAAGTGTTTTCTCGGATGGGGTTAAACGGATTGTGCATAGTTTCCGCATCGTGCCGTACAACATTCCACGTGGCAGTTTAGCTGCTTACTATCCAGAAACAAATCCATTGGTGGCATTAAGCAGTCATGATAAATATGCCAAGATTCCAGCTTCAAAAAGTGTTCCTGTGATTTTGCATCCCGGAAATGCACCTGAGCACTTTAACTTAGCAACAGCAGTTGACCCCGAAGAAGCCGATAAGAAAGTCAGTAGCCTTTAAGCTCAATATGACTTTAAAACATATAATTTAAACATAGGGCGCTCTCAACAAGCGCCATTTTCAAATAAAGGAAATTATTTTGACACCAATTTCTTATGGGGTTGAAACATTACAAGTACAGCGGTTTAACAAAACCGAATCTGAAAGTGTTTTAGACAATATTGTTCAAGAGCATCCGATTGCTTTGGTATATAACGGCATTTCTCACGCCGTGATGATGGCGACACCTACAGATATCGATTTATTTGCTAAAGGTTTTAGTCTGTCAGAAGGTATTCTGACGAGTTTAAAAGAACTGTACGCCCTCGATATTCATCAAAATGAATTGGGTATTACTGTTGAAATGACCATTTCATCTAGAGCATTTGCTGCATTAAAAGAACATCGGCGAATGATGGTTGGCCGAACAGGTTGTGGTTTATGTGGCATCGAGAGCTTAGAGCAGTTTCATCTAGATATTCCTAAAATTACAACGCAAGCCTCTAGAGCGTGGCTTGAGCAAATACCTAATGCGATTTCTCACTTAAAAAATCAACAAGAAATTACGGCTTTAACGGGCGGGGCTCATGCAGCAGCTTGGGTGGTTGATGGTCAAATTTTAGCTTTATTTGAAGATGTAGGTCGTCATAATGCATTAGATAAATTGTTGGGTTACTTAGCCCAACAAAATTATGATACCAGCTTGGGTTTTGTTGTGATGACGAGTCGTGCAAGCTATGAATTAATTCGTAAATGCGCCCAGTTAAATATTGGTTTATTGGCCTCAATTTCTGCGCCAACGAGCATGGCAATTCGACTGGCAAAAAAATCAGGTTTAACGTTAGCGAGTTTTTGTCGGGGAGATAGTTTTGTTTTATATACAGAAGTAGAAGACACTAAAAACTATGGTTAAATAAACTTTTATGAAAAGAATTATTAAAAATAATAGAAATATGTATTTCTATTTTCCCTAATTTTAAGCTAGATATGAGATTTATACCTTATTATCAAATTCTGGTAGGTCAGAGTGTGTCCAAATGACTTGGTTACAATCTCTCAAAGATTGGGCAAAACGTCTAAAAAAACAAATTATTATGCTGTGGTTTGCATCTAAGCATTCTCAAATGCCTTTATTGCCTAAAATTTTGGCCGTGATTGCGGTTGCCTATGCTTTTAGTCCAATTGATTTAATTCCAGATTTTATTCCTGTATTAGGATTTGTTGATGATGCTTTAATTTTACCAATACTTATTTGGTTAGCTCTTCACTTTACGCCCAAACAAGTCATTTTAGATGCAGAGCAACAAGCTGAAGAATGGCTAGAACAGCAAGAAAGACGGCCTCAAAATTATTTGGTTGCTGTGTTGATTATTCTAGTTTGGATAACACTAGCAGTCATGGCCTATTTCTATTTTGGCGGTGGGCTATAGGCGATTTGATATTGGAAATTGCCTGCTAATTTAAAAGACTTAACATTGTACTTTGCTACAACTCAAAGGATAATAACGTTTTTATAAGCTATGGGTTGCAGACAATGAAAATCGTCGCAGATGAAAACTTGGCATTTACCGATTACTTTTTTTCAGAGTTTGGCGATATTCAACACCATGCAGGACGTACTTTAACGCATGCAGATGTAAAAGATGCAGAAGCTTTATTGGTTCGCTCAGTCACCGCAGTGAATGAAAATTTAATTCAAGATACCGCATTAAAATATGTAGGCAGTGCCACTATTGGTACCGATCATTTAGATATTCAAGCTTTAGAAAAACAAGGCATTACATGGGCAAATGCAGCGGGTTGTAATGCACAAGCAGTTGCTGAATATGTTATTACCGCTTTACTTCATTTAGATGGAAATCTTTTAGAACAACAAGAAAAATTTACTCTAGGAATTGTTGGTCTTGGAAACGTCGGTAAACGTTTAGCATATATGGCGGCGTTACTTGGCTGGAATGTAATTGGCTTTGACCCATTTGTGCAGTTAGATTCGATTCAAAACGTGAGTTTAGAAATTCTTCTGCAACAAGCAAATGCGATTTCAATTCATGTACCTTTGACCAAAAATGTTGAGCATGCGACCTATCATCTTTTTGATGAGAACGCTTTTGCAGCACTTCAACTGAACACGATTTTAATTAATAGTGCGCGTGGCCCCGTCGTAAAAGAAGCAGCTTTAATCGAAGATATTCAACGTACCAAACGTAAAGTCGTACTTGATGTATTTGAGCATGAACCAGTCATATCAGAAGAGCTAATAGATATGCTGGCTTTAGCTACACCGCATATTGCTGGTTATAGCCTCGAAGGGAAGGCTCGCGGTACGCAAATGATTTATGAAGCGTTTTGCCAAAAATTTGGTTTCGATATAAATAAGCGTTTCGAGACTCAATTACCTGCATGTGACAACTATTTTTCAGGAAATGATTTAAAAGCTGTGTTAAAGCAAAAATTAACTCAAATTTATGACATTGCTCAAGACGATGCCAACATACGTGCTTGTATTAAAGACGGTAAGGTAGAACAAAAAGCATTTGATTTATTACGTAAGAACTATCCACTACGCCGAGAATGGGCGGCACATGGAGGACCGCAGGCATGAGCTTAAGTTATCAACCTACTTGTTCAATTGATGCCTTAAAAGCGCGTGCCAAGTTATATACCCAAATCCGTCAGTTTTTTGCTGAACGTAGTGTAATGGAAGTCGAAACGCCTATAGTTTCACAAGCAGGCGTTACCGATGTACATTTGGCTTCGGTTCAAACTTTACGTCATATTCATGGCAAATTGCAGACGCAATATTTACAGACTTCTCCAGAGTTTGCCATGAAACGCTTGCTGGCAAGTGGCAGTGGGCCGATTTATCAGATTTGTAAGGTTTTTCGAGACGATGAACACGGACGTAAACACAACAGTGAATTTACCATGCTCGAATGGTATCGTCCGGCTTTTGATCTAAAAGCTTTAATGCATGAAACCGCCGATTTATTGCAAAGCTGCTTGCAGCATCGCTTTGGTGAGGTTCGTCCATTTATTCTAAGTTATAAACATGCCTTTCAAGATCGTCTTGATATTAATCCATTACAAGCAACTTTGAAGCAACTCAAAGATACTGCAAATCGTGTTGGGTTAAACCTCGATTTAGGTGATGACCGTTTAGCTTATATAGATTTGTTATTCTCGCATTTTGTTGAACCAAGTTTAGGGTTTGATGCGCCTGTCTTTTTAACTGACTTTCCACCAGAAATGGCATCTTTGGCAAAGGTAAAACTTGATGAAGATGGGGAAGAAGTTGCTGCTCGTTTTGAGGTTTATATTGAAGGTTTAGAGCTAGCAAATGCCTATGATGAATTGCTTGATGCTGAAGTTTTGCGTTCGCGCTTTGAAGCAGATAATGCCGAGCGGGCTAAGCAGGGGCTTCATGTCATGCCTTTAGATGAGTATTTATTGGCAGCTTTACCTCATATGCCAGAATGCTCAGGAATTGCTTTAGGTATAGACCGTCTATTAATGGTTGCAATGAATCAGGTCAAAATTGATAAAGTAATTGCATTTCCAGCTGAAATTGCCTGAAAACTGGCAAATAAAAAAGCCACAATATTGTGGCTTTTTTATTTAGAGCTTATTCAAATTAAGCTTGTTGAATACCTGCAACTACCCAGTCTTGCTGAGAGCCAGCCGGCTTAACAAAGTGCCAGATTTCAGTAAATGGTTGTGGCAAGCTGTTTAAATCTTCACTTACGGTACCAGTGAAGCGTACGCTTACTACGTATTGACCATTTTCAGTCGCACTGTCTACAACCATCGCATTCAAGTTACTAAATTCAGCAACGTCTTGATCTTGGTTTTCCATAATATCGTTATACATAGAACTATAAAGTTCTGGTGTTAAGTAACGGCGAATTTCTTCAATGTTACTTGCTGTATTCATCGATTGGATGTGATTAAAACGTTGGCGTGCAATACGCAAGAAAGAAGCAGGTTCGCTACCATCTGGAAGTTGATTGCCATTGCTGGTTGTTGCACCACCAAAAGGAGCTTGGGTTGCTGCACCGCCACCAACAGATTGACCAAAGATATTTGTGTTATCTCCAGCATTACGTGGGGCCGCTTGTGGCGCAGCAGAACGGCCAAATGGGTTTTGACCGTCATTATTTGGTGCGTATGGATTATTAGCCGCTAATTTTTTTTTTGCGCCCAATTTGCGAAATACAAAGAAGGCTAAAGCTGCTGCAAGTAACACCCAAATCCAGCCAGGGATACCACCTTTTTTCTCTTCTTGAGCTTGGGCTGCTTGTTCTGTACCAGGTTGAGTTGCTTGATGTTCAGTTGATGTTGGTTTGTCATCAGCTAAAGCATTTGCTGCAACAGCACCTACGGCAGCACCAGCTACACCAGCTGCAACCATTGAAC
>Ga0308161_1002123_pt1 | contig 21789 bp, 11 predicted proteins | sample PhyFR2_FD_201034 | JGI IMG/M metagenome (GOLD analysis project Ga0308161, IMG submission 201034) | Phyllosphere microbial communities from UC Gill Tract Community Farm, Albany, California, United States - DLSLF.R2 | ecosystem: Host-associated > Plants > Phyllosphere > Unclassified | place: USA...
TCGAGCTGCGGTTCGGTGTCCATGGCCACATCCTGCCACCCGGCCCCTGCTGCCGGGGGAGGCGGGGTGGACGCTGTGGAAAGCGGCGGTGAACGAGTCCCCGTGTGGACGGGTGCCGCTCCGCTCCCGGACCACCGCGCCGCGCCGCTCCCCGATCGCCGGGGCCGGGCCGGCGAGCGGTCCGTCCCTCGAACGGGGGAGGGATCGTCACGAAATACAGTCGGTGACATTGGTCGGGGTTCGTGGGTATGGTGGGCGGCGTCAGAGCCTCCGGGGGGATTCCACTGCGCGGGGGTGCAGCTACGAAACGAAAGAGGTTCACCATGTCACGTGTGCTCTCAACCGAGCAGGCCAAGACCGCCATCCGACAGATCCAGTCGATCGTCAACGGCGGCTTCACCGACCAGATCTCGCAGCTCGACGCGCAGGGTCGCATCCTGTCGGACTCGAACGTGTGGGACGGCCCGCTCGCGTCGACGTTCCGCGGATCGACCTGGCCGGAGACGAAGGCGGCGCTGGACAAGGCGAAGACGGAGCTCGAGCAGCTCCGCACCCAGCTCGACAAGATCTCGCAGGACATCTTCACCGCGGGTGGCGGCGCCTAGCCAGCCGGCTCCACCGCCCGGGCCGTCCGAACCTGGACGGCCCGGGCGTCCGTGGTCGGGGGACGGCCGCGACCAGCACGACCCGTGCGATCAGCACGACCCGTGCGATCAGCACGACCCGTGCGACCAGCACGACCCGTGCGACCAGCACGACCAGCACGACCAGTGCGATGCACACTCCGGGGGGAACCGACCATGGCCCAGATCCACGCGAACACGGAGCCGATCCAGTTCGACGACGCGACCGCCGACGCCCTGAAGCGTGCGCTCGACGCGGCCGCCAACGCCGTCAGTGGCCAGGCGGGCTCCCGCCAGACCGCCGTCAACACGGCGTCGCAGGAGTTCCGCGGCCGGTTCTCCGAGCTCTTCACCCAGAACGCCTCGACCGCTGCGGGTGACGGGCGCACCATCGTCGAGACGCTCCGCACCATCGCCGGCTGGGTCGACACGATGAAGGAAGCGGCAGCGGCCGAGCGGGCACGCCGCAAGACCGCGCGGGAGTGGCAGGCCCGCGAGGACGCGCGCAGCGGCATCGAGGAGTGGTGGACCGAGGCCTGGCAGCTCGACCCGATGCCGAAGGCCGGCAACGAGCCCGCACCGACCTTCCCGGCGCCGAACGTGACCGCACGACCGCGGGAGACCCCGGACCCGGGCGCGGGGGGCGGTGGCGGCGGGGGGACCTCGTCGGCGCGTCCGGCGGACCTCCGCTCCTTCGCGACGGCCTGCTCCGGGATGAACCGCGACCTCGACGGGAAGCCCGCTGCGGTCCGGGGTGCGCTGCAGGACTTCGCGGCGCGGTGCTCGTGGGGGCACATCGACGCGGGCAACCTGGTCAGCGCGTTCGAGCAGTGGCTCGCCGCGAACGACCGCGACGTCCAGTGGGCGAACACCGTCGCCGACGCCTTCGCCGCCGCCGGTGGAGAAGGCACCGTGTCCACCGTCGCCGACTCCGCACTGGCGGCGGCGCTGCAGGCCGCCGGCGTCGCCGCGACGCGCTCCGAGCTGCAGTTCGACCCGCCCTCGGCGTACGGCGCGCAGCCGACGACCGGGTTCTCGATGGACCCGGTGAACACCACCACGGGCAACTTCCTCGAGCCCGAGACCGACCTCGACTTCCCGGGGTCCTCGCCGTCCCTGCGGATCACGCGGATGTACAACTCGCTCGACGACCACGTCGGGCTCTTCGGGCCCGGCTGGGCCTCGGTCCTCGAGACCCGCCTCGAGCTGGACGACGACGGTGCCTCCTTCGTCGGGGCAGACGGCCGGCAGGTCCGCTTCCCCCGGGCGGCGGACGGGTGGGAGCGCGGTGTCGGGGAGAACCGGTGGCTCGTGGCCGAGCAGGACCGGCTCGTCGTCCGCGACATCACCGGTGGACGCATCGAGTTCACCCGTTCGGGCGTCTGGCTCGGCGAGCGCGGCGGACCCGGGACCGCGGTGCGTGTCGAACGCGACGAGGACGGATCGGTCCGACGGCTCGTCCACGAGCGCGGTCGCGCGATCGACGTCGAGTACGCATCGGGGCGCGTCGCCGTGGTGCGGAGCTCGGACGGTCGACGCGTCGAGTACGAGTACGACGACCGCGGACGACTGGTCTCGGTCGTCGGTGCCGCGGGCGCCCGCCGGTACGGCTGGAACGACGACGACCTCGTCACCACCGTGACGAGCGCGGACGGCGTCGTCGAGGTCGACAACACCTACGACGACCACCGTCGCGTCGTCGAGCAGGTGAGCCCGCACGGCCGGGCCGTCCGCTTCGCCTACCTCCCCGGCCGTGTCACCGTGGTCTCCGACCACGACGGGTCCCGGTCGAACTCCTACCTCGCCGACGCCAAGGGTCGGCTCGTGGGCGTCGTCGACTCGGACGACCACCGGCAGTCGATGAGCTACGACCGGCACGGCAACCTCGTGTCGGTCACCGAACGCGACGGCTCCGTCACGGTCCACGCGTACGACGAGCGCGGACGACGGATCCGCACCGTCACGCCCTCCGGCGGGGACGTCACCTACGGCTACGACGACCAGGACCGCACGACGACCGTGGTCGCCGAGTCCGGCGGTGTGGTCACCTACGAGTACCGCGGTGACGACCGCGACCCGTCGGTCATCACCGATCCCGTCGGCGGGCGCACCGAACTCACGTGGTCGGACGGGCTGCTGACCCGCGTCGTCGACCCGACCGGCGTCGTCCTGTTCCTCGAGCACGACGAGCACGGCGAGCTCGTCGCCACGACGAACGCCGTCGGCGACACCGCGCGCATCGAGCGTGACCCCGCTGGGCGCCCCACCGCGGTGACGAGCCCGTCCGGGGCCCGGACCGAGTACCGGTACGACGGTGCCGGCCTGCTGCGCGAGCGCCGCGACCCGGACGGCGCGACGTGGCGCTTCGAGCACACCGCCGCCGGCCGCGTCTCGGCGGTCACCGACCCGCTGGGCGGGACGACGACCTTCGAGTACGGGCCCGACGGGGAACTCCACGCGACGACCGACCCGCTCGGACGACGCGTCATCCGTTCCTTCGACGACCAGGGCAACCTGGCGTCCCTGACCCTGCCGGGTGACGCGGTCTGGACCTTCGCGCACGACGCGTTGTCGCGCCTCCTGGCCGTCTCCGACCCGACGGGCGCGACGTGGCGTCGCGAGTACGACGCGAACGGCAGCATCACCGCGACGATCGACCCGACGGGCGTCCGTCAGGACGTCGCGCGGGACGTCGCGACGGGTGTCGCGACCCTGCGGGACGCGTTCTCGACAACGACCGTCCGGTTCGACGAGTTCGGTCGTCCCGTCGAGTCGACGAGCGCCGAGGCCGGCTCCGAGCTCGTCACCTACGACGCGGCCGGGCGCCCGGTCGAGCTCGTCGACGGCGAGGGCGGTCTGACCCGCATCGAACGCGACCTCGCGGGGCGGGTGACGGCCGTCGTCGCGCCCTCCGGGGCGCGCACCGCCTACGAGTACGACACGTGCGGGCGTCCGTCTGCCGCCGTGGACGCGACCGGGGCGCGCACCACGCTGACCTACGACGTCGACTCGCGGGTCGTGGCGCGCACGTCGCCCACGAGCGACGTCGAGCGGACCACCTACGACGCGGTCGGGCGCGTGGTCGAGCAGACGACGGCCGGTGCGGGAACGAGTCGGTACCGCTGGGACGCGGCTGGGAGGCTCGTCTCGGTCCACGACGCACGCTTCGGTCGACGTCGCTTCCGCCACGATGCAGCCGGGCAGGTCGTCGAGGTCGTCGACGGGCTCGGCGGGGTCACCCGCCACGAGTACGACGAGCGTGGCAGTGTGGTCGCGACCACCGATCCCGCCGGCGGCGTGACACGCCGCGAGTACGACCAGGCCGACCGCCTCGTCGCCGTCACGGATCCGCTCGGGCGGCGCACGGCCGTGCGTCTCGACGCGGCCGGACGCCGCGTCGAGCAGACCGACCCCGACGGTCGGACGACGGCGTGGACGTACGACGGTGCCGGGCGGGAGCACCAGGTCCTCGTCGGCGAGCAGGTGCAGACCGAGGTGCGCCGCGACCCCGTCGGCCGGACCGTGGTCGTCACCGACCACACCCGGGGAGCCGGCCTGACGGTCGATCACGAACTCGAGTACGACCGGCGCGGACTCCTCGTCCGTCGCAGTCGCGGAGCCGACGCGATCCGCTGGGAGTACGACGCCGACGGGCGCCGCTCCGCACGCACCGACCCGTCCGGGACCAGGACGACCTGGCGCCGCGACGCCGCCGGACGCGCGACCGCCGTCGAGCGGGACCGCCTCGGCGCGGCGACGTTCCGGTACGACGCCTCCGGCCGCATCGTCGAGTCGGTCACGGGCGACCTCGTGCAGTCGTGGTCCTACGAACGCGGCGCGTTGGTCGCGCACACGACGACCTCCTCCGACGGCGTCACGACCACGCGCATCGAGCGGGACGACGACGGCCGCATCACCGCGATCGACGGGCCTCACGGGCGGATCGAGCACCGGTACGACGCCGCCGGTCAGCTCGTCCGGGCCGGTGACTCCGAGTGGGAGTACGACGCCGGCGGCCGACTGGTCCGCGAGCTCGTCGACGGGACGGAGACGCGCTCCACGTACGACCTCGCCGGCGAGCTCGTCGCCACGGAGCAAGGGGGCGTCCGGACCGAGTACCGGTACGACGGCCTCGGTCGACGGGTCCGCCGGACCGACGCCGACGGTTCGACCGTCGAGTACGCCTGGTCCGCCCTCGGCACCCTCGCCGGGATCACGAGCCGGGACGCCTCGTACGCCGAGACCGCGCGGACCGACCTCTGGACGGACGCACTGGGTGAACTGGCCTCGGTCGGTGGTGCCGAGACGTGGTGGGACTCCGCGGCGAGCGTGCCGGGTCTGGTGTGCATCGGGGGCGCGGACGTCCTCGACCTCCCCGGCGGTGTGGTGGCGATCGGCGACGTGTGGACGGCGCCCGGGTGGCGGAGCGCGCGTGCGACCGATCCGTCCGATCCCTGGGCCGTGCTCGAGGCCGTCGGAGGCGCCACGTTGCCGGGCGGTGTCGCCCTCCCCGGCGGTGTCGCGCTGACCGCGAGCGGCGGCGTGTCCGTCGGCGGGCTCGAGTGGCTCGGTGCGCGTGTCTACGACCCGGGGGTGAAGGGCTTCCTGTCGACGGACCCGCTGTCGCCCGTGCTCGGGGCGGCGTGGTCCGCGAACCCGTACTCCTACGCGGGGAACGACCCCGTGCACGCCGTCGACCCGCTGGGGTTGCGGCCGGCGACGGACGCGGACATCCAGGCGTACCGGGATGCGAACCAGGGGGCGTTCGGCGAGCTGCGCGACTTCGCCGACGAGCACTCCGAGGCCATCTCGAACATCGCCATCGGCCTCGGTGCGGTCCTCGCGATCGGCGCGATGTTCACGCCGCTCGGCCCGGTCGTGGCGCTCGCCGTCGCAGCAGGTTCCGGCGCTGCGCTCGCCGGGGGCTTCTCGATCAAGAAGAACCGGGACGAGAACGGTCGAGTCGACTGGGGCAAGGTCGGTCTCGACACGCTCGTCGGTGGTGCGGCCGGTGCGGCTGGTGGCGGCGCGGCGATCGGTCTGGCCAAGGCGGCGCCGGCGGCCGCGACGGCCTTCGGGACCGGAGCGCGAGGGATCGCGTCGCAGGCGTTCTCCTCGGCCGGCCGAGGAGCGATCGCTTCCGGTACGTCGGGCGCTGTCAACAACGTGGGCGACTACGCGTTCAACGACGAGATCAAGGACAAGAACCTGCTCGGCTACGCAACGGCCGGTGCCACGGGCTTCGGGACCGGTGCAGCCTCGAGCCTGGCGACGGGGCGGCTGTCCGGGTCGATGGTGAACAGCTTCGGCATCACGTCGACCACGGGCAGGGAGCTGATGGAGAACGCTTCCTCGATGGCGGTCGGCTCCGTCAGCTCGGTGGTCAACGAAGCGATCCGGCCCGGCGGGGACACCTCGATCGACAACCTGCTCCAGACCGCCTTCACGGGAGCAGCGCAAGGCGGCGACGGGCCGACGGTGGGTGTGCACCGCAGGTGGTGAGCGAGGAAGGGTACGGTTCCGGCATGACGGAGCTCCAGACTGCCCGGGCGAAGAAGAAACGACCCGTCGTCGGGATCGTCATCGTCCTGCTGCTCTTCGTGGTCCCGGGGCTGTTGTTCTTCGTGATCCCCCTCGGGATCAAGACGTACGACAGCGGTCATCGGGTGACCATCTCCTGCGAGGTGCGGAGTGCGAACACCGGATCGGAGTCGAGCGGGTCCTTCAAGGGCGGCGGATCATCCGGCTCCCAGGTGGTCGTCGTGACGGACGACTGCGGCAAGGTCCTGCTGCAGGACGGGATCAACTCGTCCAACGCTGGTCGGGTCGCGAAGGAGATCGACGGGGCGAAGACGGTCCGCTTCACCGTCGGGGAGGCTTCGTACGGCCTGCGCGGAGCACTCGCGGTCTTCGGCATCTCACCGGCGGCGTACGGCTACCAGGTCGGCTGATGCGGCGCGAGGTCGTGTCCGGCGCACAGGTCGCGCGCGACCGGGTCGTCGTGCTCCTCCTCGTTCTTCGGTGTGGTGGGCCTGCCGGTGCTGGTATTCGGCTTCGGTCCCGCCGTCCTCGGCGCGCTCGACGGAAGGGGGGCACGTGGACAGCAAGCGCAGGTGGCCCTCACGACCTCGTGCGGGAACTCGTTGCACCAGGACGTCATGCGCGCGGACATGGAGCGGGTTGCCGGACAGGTCGTCCCGGGAGAGCAGTACCGGTTCCCCGTCGGGCAGGGGCCGTTCGCGCGGACAGGTGAGCGGTCTGCGGTCCAGGATCCGCTCGTGCTCTGAGACCGTGACCGCCACGCATCGAGAAGAAAGCAAGAATCAGTGACCCGGCAGCAGCGCAAGGAACGCTCGATGCGGGCCAAGAAGCTCATCTTCGGCACCTGGCTCCTCGGGGTGCTGGTCGTCATCGCACTACTCTTCGTTGCACCGATCAGCTTGCGGGCCTACGACGCGTCGCACCCAGTGACAGTGGAGTGTGTCGTGCATTCCGCAGTTGCCGGCGACGGTACTTCGAGGTCTGCGAGGGGGGTCGGCGCGACCTACAACCAGGTGCGGATCGAATCGCCCGACTGCGGCACGGTGTTCATCCGTGAGCAGGTGACTGCCTCCAACGCTCCGAGGATCGCAGCAGAGTTCCACGCGGGAGCGACCTACGAATTCATCGTCGGTGCCGCCTCTTACCGCTTCAGGGATCAGCTCCGGGCGGTCAATCAGTCGATCGAAGTCCAGCGACCTGCCTGAGAGGATCCGTCGAGGCGATCCATCGTTGCGGCGCTTCGGGGCGGGGAACGGACCATTGGAGGGACGAGCGGCCTCGGCCAGCTGCTCTGTCGGGGGCAGTCGCGCCAGCGGGAGAGCGGCGGGGGAAGCGCCCACCCGGACGACCCGTCAGTCGGAGCCCGTTCCGGAAGCGGCGCCCTTCGTCAGCCACTCGCGCAGCCTGGCGACGGCCTCGCCGCGAACCGTGTGGATGACGTCATCGATCTGCGGCGTCGGTCGGAACTCGATGGACACGTCACCGTGCCCCTCGTCGTGAGCCCCTGCGGCGCTGGCCGCCACCAGGAACGCGAGCGGCGTGGTGTCGGACTCGACGCGTTGCGTGCGGCGGTCCAGCAGCGCGATGACCTCATCTGCGCGGAAGGACGCTGTGCTGCCGGAACACTCGAAGCGGAGGACGACCTGCGCCCGGTGGAGCAGACCGAGCTCCTCGATGCTCGCGGTCACCACCAGCCCATCGTCGCGCCACTCGTCCGGTGCAGGGAGTACTGGGCCGGTCTGCCTCGGTGATCGCCGTCCGAACATGACCGGAGCCTACCGGCGGAGAACGCAGTCAGATGGAGGGGACAGTGCGGTACCTGGCGCCCGTCTCCTCAGGGGATCCGGGGCGGGATCGAGCCGGGGAAGAGGACCCGGTGAAGGACCGTCCTGCGGCACGATCTTGCTGCAGGACGGGATCAACTCGTTCAACGCCGACCGCGTTGCGAACGCTCTCGACCAATCGCGCCGGGCTCGGGTCACGGTCGGAGAAGCGACGTACCGACTGCGGGACGTCCCGGCAACAGTCGGGATCTCACCGGCCGCCCACGACCACCGTGTCGAGCCCTGACCGCTCGATCATCCCGCTGCCGGCGGGACCCAGGGCGCCGTCGGTTCCGGGTGATCCGGCCGCTCGATGCGCTCGTCGAGGTACTCCTCGAACGCCGTGAAGCCGCGGGCGAGACCCATCACCGAGAACAACCGGCTGCCGTCGGCCGCACGGCCCTCGAGTCCGCCGTACTGGTTCGCGAGGGGCAGCACCGCGGCGATCTCGGACACCGCGACGCGTCGTTCGGCACGGAACCCCTGCCGGACCAACACGTGGTCGTCCATCCCGAGGATCCGGGTCCGCCGCATCGAACCGGACAGCAGGAGGCCACCGACGCCGCACAGCAGGATCGCCCCGGCGGTGATCGCCGGTCCCGGCCCCGCGTCGGAGCCGGACGCTCCCGAGGCGAGCGCAGTGACCGTCACCACCGTTGCGAGTGCCCCGACGACCGCGAACAGGATCGAGACGACGGCGATGGTCATCCACTGCCATCGACGGAGGCGGACGGTGACGATGGCGCCGGCCTCGCGCGGGAGCTCCAGGCCTCGGTCGGCCCGTCGCTCGTCGCGCCGCTCCGTCGTGACCTTGACCAGCACGACGATCGCGTAGCCGACGACGAGGGCGATGCCCAGTGACAGCACCGTGGTCCACATGCGTCACACCGTACCGAGCGAGCGCGGACTGGCCGGCAACGCGTGTTGCCGACCAGCCCGACGTCCGTGCTCCGCCGACCGTCACTCCGTTCGGCGATCCCCCCAGAACACATGTGCAGAATAACAGTTCACCGACGCTGGTCAAGCCGGGACCCGGCCGTGGGAGCAGGTGCGCCGTGGCCCGAACGGGGGCCAGGATCCCTGTGGAGAAGCCGGTCGGCGAGGTGCTCCGTCGCTACCATCGGAAGAGCAATCGATTCTTGAGGGGGACGATCGTGATGCTCAGGCGCGCCGGGGGGACCGGAGCACGAACAGGTGACCGACTGATCGGTGGCGTGGCCATCACCGGCGCGCTCGCGCTGGTGCTCGTGGGCTGCACCGCAGATCAGGACCAGGTCGCGGACCCGTCACGGGTCCTGCAGACCGTCGACACCGTGCTCACGACGAACGGCGCCGTCAGCGCGGTGTCGGACACGACGATCTCGGTGGCCGGCGACCGTTCGTCCTCGAAGACCACGCAGCACGAGGCCGCCGACGCCGCGGCAGACCTCCCGCTCCGCATCACGACGCAGTACACGACCGACAAGCGCTCGGGTACCGACCTCAGCGACCTCGACGGGTACTCGGGTCGCGTCGAGATCGACCTGACGATCGAGAACCTGACCGTCCGGCCGAAGGAGATCTCCTACGACGTGGCCGGTTCCGCGCGGACGACGCCGGCCCTGGTCGGCGCGCCGTTCAGCATCGCGGCCTCGACGGTGCTCCCCGGCGTCCGGCCCGACCGGGTCGTCACCCAGGCGGTCGACGGCGGCGCCGCGACGGACGGTGTCGTGAGCACGAACGGCGACGGCGACGCGATCGTGCAGTGGGGCCGTCTGCTCGCACCGCCGACCTCGGGGGCGAGCAGCACGCTGCACCTCGTCGCCGACGTCGAGGACCTGTCGACGCCGGCGTTCGACGTCGCGGCGCAGCCCGGCCTCACGACGGATCTCTCGACGACGGGTGTGATGAACGGTGCGTTCGGGTCGCAAACCGACTCCGAACTCGCCCTCCAGCGACGCACCATCGACCTCATCGCCCAGGTGAACGAGGTCCTCGCGCGCGCCGGCGGCACGATCACCGAGGTCCGGTCGAACCTCGAGACGACCTCGCAGACGCTCGGTGTGCGCACCGCGGAGCGTCTCAAGGACAGCAGCTCGTCACTCGCGAGCACCATGCAGTCGCTCTCCGGTCAGCTCGCGTCGTTGAACGGTGACCTCGGCTCGACCGTCCAAGCGACGCAGTCCACGGTGCTGCAGCAGCTGCAGCAGACGACGAGCAGCCTCGACGCGCTGCTCGGGGACACGTCGGCCACCGCCCCGACGCCGGTCCTCGAGGGCGAGGTCTGCAAGAGCGTGCCGAAGTCCGACGGGGCGCGCGGCAGCGTCTACGCGAACCTGCTCCGCATCTCCTCGCAGCTCGACGGTTACGCCGAGGCGAGCGAGCAGTGCAAGCAGCAGGTGAGCGCGCAGCTCGCCGCGTCGGTCGGTCCGGAGTCGCCCGATGATGCATCTTGCGCCACCGCAGAAAACGAAGACTCCCTGACGTGCGCGCTCTGGAAGTCCTCAGTGCCGATCACAAAGGAGATCCGCGAACTCGCCGGGCACGGCAAGGAGCTTGCGGAAAATCTCTCGCTCAAGTCCTCGGGAGCGGCCCTCGAACAATCGAAGGTCCTGAACGACCAGCTCGCGGAGATCGCGACCCGTCTCGAGGACGTGGGGAACGACAAAAGCGGCGTCGCAGATGCGCTGACGAAGTTGGACGCCCTGGTGACAGAAACCGAACGATCGGTCAGCCCTGTCCAGGAAGGCTTGGCGAGCATCAACCAGCGTGCGCGGGCCGCACGCGGCGTGCTCGGCGACGCTCCGGACGGACCGTTCTTCAACACCTCGGTGCAGTCGCAGAACCGGGCGCTCGCCGACCGCATCTGCCGCATGGTGGTGTTCGGCAAGATCGACCAGGCCGACGCGGACCAACTCCGCGGGTACCTCACCGCCACGCCCTGCCCGGGGGCCGCAGACGGGACCACGCTGCGACCAGGCCTCGGCTTCGACACGCCCATGGACGAGCGGCTCGCGGAGCAAGCATCGGCGTGGGACGCCCTCATCGCCGAGACCGATCGGCAGTCCACGACGGGCGCCGGTGCGGCCGCGAACGCCCTTGCCTCCTCGGTCGGGGCCCTCCGGGGTGGTCTCGAGCAGGTTCGAGCAGCCGTCGACGCCGATGACGGTTCTGTCACTGGTGCTGTTCAGGACCTCCGAGAACGCGTCCAGAAATCGACCGCGGCGGGCGCGGACGTCAACCAACAACTGGTGCAGGTCAACGTCGAGATGGAGAAGCTGAAGCGCGACGTGCAGGACCAGTTCCAGGAAGCGTCCGACGAATCGAGTGAGCGGGTGAAGATGCTCATCGATGGTCAGGCGCGAAAGATCAGTGCTAGCACCGACAAGAGCCGCGAGTCCGTCCTCCAGGCCTTCGACCAGTCGATCGCCGGACTCCGCACCACCGCGCAGGAGGTCACGAGCGACTCCAAGGGCACGATCGACCAGCAGAAGGGCACGCTCCAGCAGCAGGGCAGCGAACTCGCCGCATCGGTGAGCAGCCAGACCGCGGCGAGCCTGCAGCGCATCGACGCGAGCACGAGCGCCTCGGTCCGTGACGTCGAGGGAGCGAACACGCTCCTCTCCGGCGACCTCAACCGGGTCATGCTCGACCTGGGCGACCGGAAGGTGAACGGCTCCGGGATCCTGGGCGCGATGGCGACCAGCGCCGCGAAGTCCGACTCCGCCGACTACCAGCTGGCGCTCGCCTCGCAGAACGCGGCCGGGTACGCCAACGTCCGCGCCGAGGACGTGGGCGGCATCCTGCTCCAGCAGCAGCAGTTCCGTGCGTCGCTCGACGCCGCCGACGAGCTGCCCGCGTTCCGGTACGACGTCCCGAAGGGTGCGACCTCGACGACCCTGTACGCCTTCCGCATCGGGGGAGCACGATGAGCCGCCACACCGACCGTGCCGACGCCCCCGCGCCGGAGCCCACCGCTGCCGGCAGTGACGCCGTCGACCGAGCCACCATCAGCAGCGACAGCGCCGCCGACCGTGACACCGACACCGACGCCGGACCGGACACGGCGCCCGACTCCGACAGGAAGCGTCGACGCACCGTCGTCATCGCCTCGACGGCCGTCCTCGCTGCCGCTGCGGTGGTCGCGGCGATCGTGGTCGTCCGGGTGAACGCCGATGCGCCGGCCGAGGCCGTGTCCGCGACGGCCCCCGTGCCGATCACCGTCGGACACGTCCCCGACGGTACGAAGATCGGTGTCGTGGTCACCCTCGGTGACGGTGAGGGCTCCGAGTGGGCCGATGCCGCGCAGGGCGCCCTCGTCGCGGAGCGCCGGCTCGCACTCGGCGGCACCGACGTCCAGCTCGTCACGCAGAACGACGGCGGGTCGGTCGACGGCGCCCGGAAGGCAGTCGAGACCCTCGTCCAGCAGGGCGTCGCCGGGATCGTCGTCGCCACGTCCGGCCAGCACGTGAGCGGGGCCCTCGCCGCCGCCTCGACCGCGGGCGTCCCGGTGGTCGCGCCCTACGCCGCCGCCGCAGACGACGCCTGGTCGACGGCGCCGTCGACCGACTCGGTCGCGTCCGCGCTCCAGCGGGCCCTGGGCCGTGCGCAGTCGCCGCTGCTCGTGGACCTCGGCGGTGGCGCCCCTGCCGGCCTGCGGATCGCGCACCTCGTCGACGCCGTCCGTGACCCCGACACGGCGGCCCTGGCCGCGAGCATCGCCCAGCGCACGGGCGTCGACACGACCAACGGCACGCTCGACGGCGCCGCGGGTGCCCGGGCTGGGGCTGCCGACTCCGATGCCGTCGTGCTCAGCGGACCGGGCGCGCGGCAGGGTGCTCTCGTGGCCGCGCTCCAGGCTGCGAAGGTGACCGTGCCCGTGGTCCTCACCTCCGACGCGACCAGCCCGGCGTTCACTGCCGCGCTGACGCAGGCCGGCGGCAGCTTGAGCGGCGACTTCCGCTCGGTCGGTGTCGAGACCGACGATGCCCGAGCCCTGGCCACCGACGCCGAGGGTCGTGCGATGTCGGCGTACCTCGGCGGCCTCCGGGTGCTCGCGGACGACGCCGACGCGAAGAACCTCACCGGCGACCGTCCCTTCTCGGCGGTCGCTGCAGCCGCGGACGCCCGGAGCCACGACGCCGTGGTCGCCCTCGTCGCAGCCGTCGGCTCGGCGCGTGCGGTCGAGCCCGCAGCCGTGACCGATGCGCTCGCCCGGCTCGACCTGCAAGCGCGCGACGGTCTGGCCGGTCCGGCGCTCGACTTCGGTTCCCGCGAGGCGTTGCGCACCCCGGCGACGGTCCTCGCGGCGTCGTCGCAGGACCTCGGCCTGCGTCCCGCGTCGAGGTCGGACGACGCGGCGACGGCACCGCTCGTCTGGTTCGCCGACACGTCCCGCCGCTGACCGTCGCCCTGCAGGACCACGACAGGACCCGAGAGAGGACCACCCCGTGCGCGTGCTGATCGAGCTCGACGACCGACGCGAGACCGTCGAGGTCGACGGGTGGGCGCCGACGGCCACGATCGGACAGCTCGTCACGGCGGTCGTCGGGCACACCCTCACCGGTGACGACGCACTGGCGGTCGACGGACACCGGACGAGTCCGGACACCCCGCTGGGGGACCTCGTGCTCCTCGAGGGATCTCGGATCGCCCGGACCGTCGAGGAGCGGCCGCGCCCCCTCGACGGCTGGACGGTCACGCTCGCGGGCGGACTCGACGCCGGGCTGGTCCTGCCGGTGCCGAACAACCGTCGCCTCGTGGTCGGACGTTCCCCCCAGGCCGACGTGGTGCTGCCGACAGAGAGCGCTTCGTGGGAGCACTGCACCGTCGAGCTCGAGGACGACGGCGTCCGGGTCCGTGACGCCGGCTCGACGAACGGCACGGTCATCGCGGGCGAGCGGATCGACGAGGACGGCGTCCTGCTGACCGGAGCGACGAGCGTCATCGTGGGCGGTGCCGTGCTGCTCGTGCGTCCCGACCTCACGGAGACCACGGTGCCGGCAGCGGGTTCGCTGCCGAACCTCACCCCGGCGGCCACCGCCCCGTTCAACCGGCCGCCCCGGCCCGGTCGCATCACCGACGTCGAGACCGTGACCCCGCCGACGCGACGCGACGTCGCACCGGCCTCCAAGTTCAGCTGGATCACCGTCGCGGCACCCCTCGTGCTCGCCGGCGCGATGGTCCTGCTCCTCGGTGACGCCCGGTTCGCCTTGTTCGCCCTGCTCAGCCCCGTGACGGCGATCGGGATGTGGTTCGAGCAGAAGCACCGACGCGCGAAGAACCTCAAGGAAGAGGAGACCCGCTTCGCCGAGGCGGTCGAGTCGTTCCGCGGCGAGATCGCCGCCACGGCCGCGGTGGAGGCGGCCCGGCGGCAGGAACTCGTGCCCGATCCGGCGACCGTGGTGCGCCGTGCGCTCCTCCCGACCACGGCACTCTGGCAGCGCCGTTCGGCCGACGACGACTTCCTCAGCCTCCACGCCGGGACGGGCGATGCTCCCTGGCGTCCCGAGGTGGACCAGCGAGCCGCATCCGCCAAGCTCGAGGACGAGGCCAAGGCCGCCATCGGCGACAGCCGACTGACGGCGGCTCCGGTCGTGGCCGACCTGTCCGACGCGGGCGTCGTCGGCATCGTCGGGGACCGCGACGGTGCGCTCGCCCTGGCCAGGAGCCTCCTGGCGCAGGCGGCCGTGCACTGCGGGCCGGCGGACCTGACGGTCGGGGTGTTCTGCGACCGGGGCCGCGAGGAGGACTGGTCCTGGGCCTCCTGGCTCCCGCACACGCGCGTCGCGGGCAGCAGTACGGGCGCCCGGTGGATGTCGGCACAGCGCGACCAGAGCGCGGCTGTGCTCCGGGGCCTGCGCGAACAGCTCGAGGCGCTGCCGACCCCGAACCTGCTCGTCGTCATCGACTCCGAGGTCCTCACCGAGGGGCGCGACGCTCCCGCGCGCAACCTCCTCGGCGAGGGCAGGACGGTCCCGGGCGCCTCGCTCCGCCCCGGTGAGCGCCGCCAGCGGGTCAGCGGGATCGTCATCGCGACGAACGAACAGCAGCTCCCGGCGTCCTGTACCACGATCGTGACGGTCGCCGCGGACGCCGCAGCCACTGTCTACCGGCCGGAGGACCGCACCCGCGTCGAGGACGTCGTGCTGGCCGGCCTCAGCGCCCGCACCGCCGAGCGGACGGCCCGGGCCGTCGCCCACTTCGACGACCCCGAGCTCACCGTGCCCGGGGCATCCCTGCCCGCCCTGGTCCGACTGCCCGAGCTCCTCGGGATGGACGAGGGCCCCACCGTCGCCGGGGTCCGCGCCGCGTGGGACACCCGGACCGGTACGTCGACGCCCATCGGCTCGTCGGAGTCCGGCGTCCTCGAGATCGACCTGGTCCGGGACGGTCCGCACGGCCTCGTCGGCGGCACGACCGGTTCCGGCAAGAGCGAGTTCCTGCGGTCCCTCGTCGCGGGGCTCGCGGCCCGCAACGACCCGACCCGGCTGAACTTCCTGCTCGTCGACTTCAAGGGCGGGGCCGCGTTCGCCGCCTGTGAGCGGCTCCCGCACACCATCGGCACGATCAGCAACCTCGACGAGCAGCTCGCCGACCGCGCGATCCGTGCCCTGGAGGCCGAACTCGAACGGCGGCAGCGCGTCTTCGCGAGCGCCGGTGCGGACATCGACAACCTCGACGCCTACCTGGCGACCCGCCCGACCGAGCCGATGCCCCGGCTGCTGTTCGTGGTCGACGAGTTCGCGATGCTGGCCAAGGAGTTCCCCGACGTCCTGACCTCGCTCGTCGCCATCGCCGCCGTCGGCCGGACCCTGGGCGTGCACATGGTCCTCGCGACGCAGCGTCCGGCGGGCGTCGTCAGCGAGGACATCCTGGCGAACACGAACCTCCGGGTCGCCCTGCGCGTGCAGAGCCGCGAGGACTCGACCAACGTCATCGGTGTGCCGGTCGCGGCGGGCATCGGTCGGCAGCAGACCGGTCGCGCGTTCGTGAAGCTCGGCCAGGACGACATCACGCCGGTGCAGACCGCGCTCGTCACCGGCCGTGCCCGCGACCAGCGTGCGGAGCAGGACGTCACGGTCCGCGCCACCGACGTCTTCGGCGTCCCCGCCCCGGCTCCCGCGCCCGCTGCGAGCGCGTCGGACGACACCGACCTCGACGTCCTCATCGACGCGATCCGGCAGGCGAACGACGCCGCCGGGTACGCGCCGCCGCGGCCGATCTGGCCCGAGGCGCTCGGGGAGCGTGTCGACCTCGACGCACTCCCCGCGGCGAGCGGCATCGTGCCGGTGGCCCTCGCCGACGACCCGGACCACCAGCGGCAGATCGCCGGCGGCTGGGACCTCTCGGAGGGCAACCTCATGCTCATGGGGATCCCGGGCAGCGGGACGAGCACGGCGCTGACCTCGATCGCCCTCCAGGCCGCCCAGACCACCGACCCCGCCGACCTCGACCTGCTCGTGCTCGACATGGGCGCGGGCGACCTCGCACCGCTCGCGCGGCTCCCGCACACCACCGCGTACGTGGGTTCCGGCCCGGGCGCGGGGGAGCTGCAGGCCCGTTTCCTCCGACACCTGCGCGCCGACCTCGAGCGTCGCCGTGCATCGCCGGGCGGACGACGCGCGCTCGTCCTGATCGACGGGCTCGCCGCGCTCCGCGACGAGTACCAGGACTTCGAGGGGCAGCAGCTCCTCGACGCGCTGTACCGCGTCTACGCGGAGGGGCCGGCGCTCGGGATCTCGTTCGCGGTCTCGACGACGCGCGCGAAGGCGGTCCCCTCGGCGATGGACGAGGTCACCACGCAGAAGTGGATGTTCCGCCTCGCCGACCCGTACGACTACGCGTCGATCGGCGTGCGCCCGAAGGACGTCCCGCCGCCCGTGCCCGGCCGGTTCATCGACTCGACCACGAAGCTGCAGAGCCACGTTGCCACGCCGGCCGTGCCCCTCGACCGGGCGGTCGCCGACGTCGCCGCAGCCTGGCCGGACGCCGCCGCCAAGGCGAGCGCGGTCGGACGCCTGCCCGACGCCGTGAGCGTGCGCGACCTCGCCACCCCCGCGCAGTTCGGGACCGAACCATGGCGCATCCCGGTCGGCATCGCGGAGGACGACCTCGGCACCGCCGTCCTCGAGGTCTACGACGGCGAGCACGTCCTGGTCGCCGGACCTGCCCGCTCCGGCAAGTCGACGGTGCTCCTCGCCATGGCGGACCTGGCCCGCTCGGCGGAGGGTGTCCGTCCGGCCGTCTGGGCGATCTGCGATCGACGTTCGCCCCTCGCCGACGCACCCCTCGACCGCGTGGCCGTCGGCGCGGACGAGGTGCCCGCGCTCCTCGCCGGGCTCCGGATCGAGCGCGGCCCCGTCCTGCTCCTCATCGACGACGCGGAACGCTTCGAGGACGGCGACCAGGGGATCGCGTCGCTGCTCACGACGGAGCGGCCGGGCCTCTGCGTCGTCGCGGCCGGGCGTTCGGTCGACCTGCGGACGCTCTACAACCACTGGACGCGGACCGTCCGCAAGGCGCGCTGCGGTCTCCTGCTGCAGCCCGACGTCGACTACGACGGCGAGCTCCTGGGCGTCGCCCTGCCGCGCCGGGCGCCCGTCGCACTGACCGCCGGGCGCGGGTACGCCACGTCGGGCGGTTCGGTGCGGCTCGTGCAGGCGGCGTCCCCGGCCTCCTGAGGCACGTCGCCTCCCGGGACGACGGACTCCCGTCGTGCCGGGAGGCGCGGCGCCACCCCGTCCGACGGACTCGGTCCGACGGACTCGGCCGGACGGGCGAGGCCGGTCGGGCGAGGCCGGTCGGGTGAGGCCGGTCGGGCGAGGCCGGTCGGTCGGGCGTGCGTACCGGTGGGCAGGCTCGGCGTGCAACCGCGCGTCCGGTCCGAAGGCGCGCTGCGGCTCCGCCACGCGGCTCCAGTCGGGTGGTCGTCGCGGTCGGAAGGCGCGCTGCGGCTCCGCCACGCGGCTCTGGTTGGGTGGTCGTCGCGGCCGGGAGGCGCGCTGCGGCCCCGCCACGCGCCTCCGGTCCGGTGGCCGCCGCGGTCGGGAGGTACGCTGCGGCCCCGCCACGCGCCTCCGACCAGTCCGGGGCCCGGCCGAACAGGCGGGCGACCCGGCCCGAGCAGCCCGCCCGCGCCGCCGCCTACGCCTGGTCGCGCGTCGTGATCCCGAACGGCGAGCTCTCGAGGTCGCGGAAGTTCCCCACGGTCGCCCGAACGGTGCACGACGGCGCCACCGACAGTGCGGTGACGACGAGCCCGTCCGACGACACCGCGAGCGCGCCCGAGCACCCGTCGGAGAACCGCACGCCGGACTCCCCACCGGCCACGTCGGTGAGCATCTGCGACGGCGCCCCGCTCGCCGGACTGCGGTACAGCGGGTTGAGGTCGTCCGCGCCGCTCGGCCACACCGGCACGAGCGTCACGGGCAGCGTCGTCTGGCTGACGGTGCGGTCGGGGGTCCGCACCTCGATGCCCTGCAGACGTTGCACCGGGTAGGCCGTCCCGGCGACGGAGCGTTCGGTCACCGCCTCGGTGGTGGCCGCCCCGGCAGCGTCGAGCCACTGCTGCAGCGCCGCCTGGTCGGTGACCCCGCGCAGCGCGACGGTCGCCTCGACGGTGAGCTCCTGGTCGGCGGGCACGACCACGTCGGACACGGTCCACGAGCAGCGCGCGTCGACCCCCGTCAGCGAGGGCTGGTTCCGTGCGCCGGATACCCCCTCGCCGCTCCAGGTCACCGCGGGGCAGTCGGCCCGGTCGTCGACGCCGGGCAGCACCTCGAGCAGGTCGCCCCGCAACGGGACCGACTGCGCGGCGTAGGTGATCGCGACCTGGACGGTGCCGCGCTCGGGGTCGATCGTGGCCTTGCGGGTCGTGGCGAGTCCGGTGGGCAGCGGCCGGTCCTGCTGGTACGCGCTGCCGGCCTGCGCGGTCGCTGCGCCGCCGGGACGGTCGCGCCCGCCGAGGGCACCGGGCAGCCAGACGACGCCACCGACGACGAGGGCCGCGACGAGCACCACGCCGAGGGCACCGAGCCCGACCATCCGGTTCGTCAACCAGTCCGGGCGCTGCCACCGACGACGTTCGGGAGTCTCGGGCTCCCGGACGGCGGGGAGCGGGGGACGCGCGAGCGGCCGGATGACGGTCTCGGAGCCGGCGGTGCCGAGGTCGGGGGCCGGACCGAGGTCCGCGGCGACGGGAGCGACCGCCGCTGCGTCCTGGTCGGGTCGGGCGCCCCGGACGACGGTGGCGGGTCGCTCGACCTCGGCGAAGGAGTCCGGGTCGGTGGCCGGGTCGAGCGCGGGGGCGTCCGACAGGGCTCGTGCGAGGCGACGCAGGGTCGCGGCGGCCTCGGTCGCGGCCGGACGGGCACCGGGGTCCTTCGCGAGCAGCGCGGACAGCGTCGACCACAGCGCGTCCGGGACCTCGAGCCGGGGCGGGTCGCTGGTCACGTGCCGGTACGCGACCGCGAAGTCGGTGCCGGGCCCGGCGAACGGCGTGCGGCCCGCGAGGAGTTCGTAGAGCATGACCCCCGCGCCGTAGACGTCGGCGGCGGAACCGGACCGGCCGTGGCTGATCGACTCGGGCGCCATGTACTGCGGCGTCCCGAGCAGCCCGGTGGTGGTGCGCTCCCGGTCGGCGACCACCGACGCGATGCCGAAGTCCGACACCCGGACGAGTCCGGTCGCTCCGGGAGCCCACCCGTCCGCGAGCAGGACGTTGTCGGGCTTGACGTCACGGTGGGTGACGTCCTGCGCGTGTGCTGCCGCCAGCGCGTCGAGCGTCTCCGCCGCGATGGTCAGGGCGTCGCGCGGGGGCAGGGTGCCGGACGCGGCGAGCAGGTCGCGCGCCGAACCCCCGCCGACCAGGTCCATGACGATCGCGAGCCGGTCGCCCTCGACCACGAGGTCGCGGACGCGCACGATCGAGGAGTGCTGCAGTCCGAGCAGCACGGTGCGCTCCCGGACGAATCGTTCGACGATCGCCGGGTCGGCGGCGAGCTCGGCACGGAGGAGCTTGGCGGCGACGTGCTCGCTGGTCGCGGTGTGCTCGGCGCGCCAGACCTCGCCGGTGGCACCGGTGCCGAGCAGGTCGACCAGGCGGTACGAGGCGCCGAGCGGCTCGCCACGGCCGTACTGCGCCTGACCGTGCTGCGCCTGGCCGTCTTCAGCCACGGTCCACCCCCGGATGCCTGTGGTCGACCCCTCGCCGACCGCGCCATGTTACCGGCCGGAGGGCGCCCCGTACTGGACGTCGACCGCGTGCTGTGTGAAACCCGACCGCTGGTACAGGGCGAGTGCCGGGACGTTGTCACCCTCGACGTACAGCGCCGCTGCCTCGAGCCCGCGCCCGACCAGTCGTGCGGCACCGGCGCGCATCAGCACGCCGCCGAGTCCGCGTCCCTGCTGGTCCGGGCGGACGGCCACGGCGTAGAACTCGCCGATGCCGTCCTCGACCTTGAGCCAGCACGACCCGACCAGTGCGCCGTCGGCGTCGCGGAGGAGCAGCAGGTCGTCCCCCGAGAACCACGGCTCGGCCTCGCGGGCACGGAGGTCCTCGAGGGTCATCCGGCCCTGCTCGGGGTGGTGCGCGAAGGCGGCGGCGTTCAGCTGCAGCCAGGCGTCCTCGTCCTCGGGCTCCCCGGTGCGGAACGCCGACAGGGAACAACCATCGGGCAGACCGGGGTCGCTCGGTTCGTCGGCGATCGGCGCCCGGAGCTGCAGCAGCGTCCGCACCGCGGTCCAGCCGTGACGCGCCGCCAGGGCCCGCGCGGCGGGGTGGTCACCGTGCGCCCACGCGAGCCGCGGCGCGGAAGCGGTCCCGGTCCCGGTCCCGGTCGCAGCCCCCGACGCGGACGCGGACCCGGTCGTGGACCCGGTCGTGGACCCGGACCCTGGTGCAGCGGTGCTGCCGACGGCCACGTCGTCAGCGGCCGCGTCGTCCGGTGCCGCGCCGTCCGCGGCCCCGCCGCCCAGGGCGAGCGCCTGCGTGACGAGCGCCGTCCCGACGCCGCGGCCACGGGCCTCCCGGGCGACCACGAGTTCGAGCTCACCGTCACGGACCACCGCGACCCCGCGATCGTCGCCGAGCACCGTCGCGCGGCCGGCGCGCACGTCGACCAGGGTCTGGTCGGAGAACGGGGGTGCCTCGCCGGCCGCCGCCGACGCGGCGGCGAGGAGCTCGACGACCGCGAGCACTAGCGGGCCGCCAGCCGGTCGGCCTCGTCGTCGTACACGTTGAAGCGGTAGCCCACGTTGCGCACGGTGCCGATGAGCGACTCGAGGTCACCGAGCTTGGCGCGCAGGCGTCGGACGTGCACGTCGACCGTGCGGGTGCCGCCGAAGTAGTCGTAGCCCCAGACCTCGCTGAGCAGCTGTTCGCGCGTGAAGACCCGGGAGGGGTGGCTCGCGAAGAACCGCAGGAGCTCGAACTCCTTGAACGTCAGGTCGAGCGGCCGTCCGCGCACCTTGGCGGAGTAGCTCGCCTCGTCGATGACGACGCCCGATGCCTGGATCTTCGAGCCGGACGGGTTCTTCGACGCGCGGCCCGTGGTGAGGCGGATGCGCGCGTCGACCTCGGCGGGGCCGGCGGTCTCGAGCACGACGTCGTCGACGTTCCACTCGCTGTTGACCGCGGTCAGGCCGCCCTCGGTGACCACGAGCACGATCGGTGTCGTCGAGCCGCTCGTGGCGAGGATCTTGCACAGCGCCTTGGCGCTCACGAGGTCGGTCCGGGCGTCCACGAACATGAGGTCGCTCTGCGGGGCGTTCACGAGCTGCGCGGCCTCGGCCGGGACGTGACGGATCCGGTGGCTCAGCAG
>Ga0308161_1002124_pt1 | contig 21787 bp, 22 predicted proteins | sample PhyFR2_FD_201034 | JGI IMG/M metagenome (GOLD analysis project Ga0308161, IMG submission 201034) | Phyllosphere microbial communities from UC Gill Tract Community Farm, Albany, California, United States - DLSLF.R2 | ecosystem: Host-associated > Plants > Phyllosphere > Unclassified | place: USA...
ATTGTGACACCGGGCGATACGTATAGTGACAACATTGGCTGCGGTGCAGCAGCCTTTCCGACCCGAAGGAGATGCCCATGAACCCGAATCTCGACCTGCCGTCCGTTCCCCGCCGCCGCGCCCGTCCGCCCAAGCGCAAGACCCGCATCACGATCTACCTCGACGACGAGGTGCTGGACGAATTCCGCTCGCGCGCCGAGCGCACCGGCACGGGTTACCAGACCCTGATCAACGCCGCGCTGCGCCTGCGCCTGGCCGGCGGCGATGCCAATCCGGCCGCGGCCTGACGGGATAAAACGGCGGCCCGATCGCAGAAACCCCGCCAAATCAGGCCCTACGGCCCGCGCACTGCTGTAAGAAGATTACAGAGAGCAATTAATTATGCTAATCTTCCGGCTCTTTCAACCCGGAGGATTTATGAAAAAAGGCGAACTGATCGCTGAATTTGCGAAGCGTACCGAGATGTCGGGCGCCGCTGCGAACGACGCAGTGAACACCATCATCGACATCATCACCGAGCGTCTGAAAAAAGGCGACACGGTGGGTATCACCGGCTTCGGCACGTTCTCGGTCACCAAGCGCGCTGCCCGCAAAGGCCGCAACCCGGCTACCGGCGAAGTGATCAAGATCGCTGCGTCGAAGACCCCGCGCTTCGCTGCCGGCGCCACGCTGAAGGCTGCCGTCAACCCGAAGAAGAAGTAAGCAGTAACCCCGCGGCTGGCCGCGGCCGTCCGGCAAGCGCCGGGGCCGTGGCCATGCCCGCGCCGCATTCTCCCTCCTCTCCCGTTTTCCGCCATGAGCTTCGCCACCTGGATCGCGTTCGTCATCGCCGGCGCCCTGATCGCCATTTCGCCCGGCTCCGGTGCCATCCTGTCGATGTCGCACGGCCTGGCCTACGGCCTCAGGAAAGCCAGCGCGACCGTGCTGGGCCTGCAGCTGGGGCTGATCCTCGTGCTGGTGATCGCCGGCGCCGGCGTCGGCTCGCTGCTGCTGGCGTCCGAACTCGCGTTCACCGTGGTGAAAATCGTCGGCGCGCTGTACCTGATCTGGCTGGGTATCGGCCAGTGGCGTTCCCAGGCGCAGGTGTCGGACGTGTCGACCGCCGGCCTCGCGCCGCACCCGACGTTCGGCCGGCGCGTGCTGACCGGTTTTCTCACCAACGCGACCAATCCCAAGGGCATCATCTTCATGGTCGCCGTGCTGCCGCAATTCATCTCGAAGGACGCGCCCGTGCTGCCGCAGCTGGCGATCCTGGGCGTCACCATGGTGACCATCGATACCACGGTGATGCATGGCTATGCGCTGCTGGCGTCGTCGATGCAGCGCTGGCTGCGCGATCCGCGCGCCGTCAAGCTGCAGAACCGCTTCTTCGGCGCCGTGCTGGTCGCCGTCGGCACCCTGATGTTCTTCGTCAAGCGCCACCAGGGCTGACCCGCTCGCCACAGTGCCATGTACCCGTGGCATTTGGCCGGGATACATTTCGCAACTATTTGTAATGCATGTCGTCGTTTCGCACGCTCGTGCGTTGTAATGGAGTGGACGCAGTCCGTCCACGAGAACACGAAAACGCTGCCACGCCCCGGAGAGACACCATGCCCAACCGCCTTGCGCACACCGCCGTCCTGCTTGCCTTTTCCACACTGACCGCGCTGGCGGCGGCCGCCGATCCGCCCGCGCGCGTGGGCCGCGTCGCGCTGGCGCAGGGCCAGGTGACGATCGGCAGCGACATCGGCGCCGAGATGACGGCGGCCCAGGTCAACTGGCCCGTCACGTCCGGCAACACGATCAGCACGGCGGCCGGCAGCCGCACCGATCTGCGCGTCGGGTCGACGGCGATCCGGCTGGACGGCGATTCCTCGCTGGAAGTGTTGCAACTGGACGACGACGCGATCCGCCTGCGCCTGCACTATGGCAGCGCCAGCGTGCGCGTGCTGAACGCCGACGTCGCGGCCGGCTTCGAGCTCGAGACGCCGCAGGCGCGCGTGCGCCTGCAGCAGCCGGGCCGCGTGCGTGTCGACGCCGAGCGCGTGCGCGATACCAGCGTCGTGACCGTGTTCGACGGCACGGCGCTCGTCGAGGACGGCGGCTCGCAGCTGGTCCTGCGCGCCGGCCGCCGCGCGGAACTGGGCGACGACGACATCCGCACGCTCGCCGCCGTGCGCGACGCATTCGACGACTGGGCGCTGACGCGCGACCGCTACGGCGACAACGCGACCGCCACCCGCTACGTGACGCAGGAAATGACGGGCTACGAAGACCTCGACCGCTACGGCAGCTGGCGCGACGACGCCGACTACGGCCCGCTGTGGACCCCGACCGTCGCCTCGACCTGGGTGCCGTACCGCGACGGCAGCTGGACCTGGGTCGACCCCTGGGGCTGGACCTGGGTCGACAACGCGCCGTGGGGCTATGCGCCGTTCCACTACGGCCGCTGGGTCCGCGTGCACAACCGCTGGGCATGGGCGCCGGGCCGCCGCCACGACCATCTGGTCTGGGCGCCGGCGCTGGTCGGCTGGGTCGGCGGCCCCGGCTTCAACCTGGCGTTCCGCGACCGCGGCCGGCCGCTGCCCGCCACCGGCTGGTATCCGCTGACGCCGCACGACCGCTATATCCCGACCTGGCACGCGCCGGACAATCACCAGCGCTGGCTGAACGAACACGTGCGCGACGACCCGCGCCGTCCGCGCGACTACCGGCCGTTCGGCCTGACCGTGCTGCCGCAGGACCGCTTCGGCCAGCCGGGCCGCGTCCACGTGCCGCGCACGCCGATCACGACGGCGCCGCCGACCCTCGTCCAGAACGTCCAGGCGGGCGCGCCGCCGGCCCCGCCGCCGCGGCCGGACATGCCGAACCGGCCAGGCCGCGGCGAGCGCCCGGACTGGTACGCGCGCCGCATCGAATCGGAGCGCCTGGCACGCGACGGCATGGTGCGCGCGCGCCAGCCGGCCGCGTCGATCGCGACGACGCCGGCCGCGCAGACGCAGGGCCAGCCGGTCATGAGCCCGACGCCGCACCTGCCGGCGCAATCGCTGAGCACGGTGACGAGTCCGACCCCGCACCTGCCGCCGCAGCCGCTGAGCACCGTGACGAGCCCGGCGCCGCGCCCCTCGGCGCAAACCCTGACGACGGACGGCCCGGTATTCCAGGCGCCGCAGAACGTGCCGCCGGCCGACGTGGAACGCTGGCGCCGCGAACGGGCCGATCGCATCGAGCGCCGCGGTGCGCCGGACGAGTGGCGCCGCAACCGCCCGCAGGCGCAGCCGAACCAGTCCGTGCAGCCGCAGCCCGTGCAATCCGTGCCGCCGGCACTGCCCGTGCAGACGCAGCCCGCCCCGGTCGTGGTCGCGCCGCCGCAGCCGCGTGTCGAGCGTCCGCAGCCCCGTTTCGACCGACCGGAGCCGCGCATCGAACGCACCGAGTCGCGCATCGAACGTCCGGCGCCGCCGCCCGTGCAGGCCGTGACGCCGCGCCCGGCGCCGCCCGTCGAGCGTCCGGCACCGCCACCCGCGCCGGCGGCCGCGCCGCGTCCCGCGCCGGCACCGGCACCGGCACCCGCCCCGGCGCGGCCGCCGGAAGAGCGGCGCGCGCATACCGACGAGCGCGGCCGGCACCAGCAGGAACGTTGACGGGCCGGGCCGTTCCCGGCGCAAATGTGCCGCATTGGCTACAATGCGGTTTTACACAGGAGCGGCCCCATGGACCCCAAAGAATCCCTCATCGATTACCCGAGCGACTTCCCGATCAAGGTGATGGGCCCGACACATGACGATTTTGCCAACACGATCGTCGAAGTGGTCACCATCCACGATCCGACCTTCCATGTCGGCAAGATGGAAGTGCGCCCGTCGTCCAAGGGCGCCTACACGGGCCTGACCGTGATCGTGCGCGCCACCAGCCGCGAGATGCTCGACAACCTGTACAGCGAGCTCTCCTCGCATCCGATGGTCAAGATCGTCCTCTAAGCTGTTGCGTCCAGCCCTCTCCGCAAAGGGGAGGGCAGCGCCTGCCATCAGGCTGGCTTATAATGGCGAGGTATCCCTTCAAAGATCCTATCCATGCAAGCGAACCGCCCGGTCATCCGTGAGCTTGGCCGCGTCGACTACGAACCCGTTTTTGCCGCGATGCGTGCCTTCACGGATGCGCGCACGCCCGACACGCCCGACGAGCTGTGGATCGTCGAGCATCCGCCCGTGTTCACGCTCGGGCTGGGCGCCGACCGCGGCCACCTCGTGAGCGCCCTCGAACACGACGTGCCCGTCGTGCAGACCGACCGCGGCGGCGAGGTCACATACCACGGTCCCGGCCAGGTCGTCATCTACCTGCTGATGGACCTGCGCCGCAACAAGCCGGGCGGCAAGCTGTATGCCCGGCAGTTCGTGAACAAGATCGAGCAGGCCGTGATCGATGTGCTGGCGGCGTATAATCTGGCGGGCGAACGCGTCGAAGGCGCGCCCGGCATCTACATGGCGGACGGCCCGCGCAAGGGTGCCAAGATCGCCGCGCTGGGCCTCAAGGTACGCGGCAACGGCTGTACCTACCATGGCGTGTCGCTGAACGTGGCGATGGATCTGTCGCCGTTCACCTGGATCAACCCGTGCGGCTATTCCGGCCTGGCCACGGTGGACATGAAAACGATGGGCGTGGACGCCCCGCTGGCCGACGTGCAGCAGGCCGTGGCTGCCGCGCTCGTGCAGCACCTGTCCACGGCACCCATCCCCGACGCAGCGGTCGCGCAGGCCGCAACGACCAACTGAACGCAAATGAGCGCCCCACCCGGGCAGAGAGCCAAATGACTTCCGAAATCGACACCGGTACCGCCGCAGCAGCAGCCTACAACGCCAGCGAAAAGCAGAAAGGCGCCAGCAAGACGTCGCGCATCCCGATCAAGATCGTGCCGCTGGAGCAGCACGAGCGCCTGAAGAAGCCGGACTGGATCCGCGTCCGTGCCGCCAGCCCGTCGTCGCGCTTCTACGAGATCAAGGACATCCTGCGCGCCAACAATCTCGTCACCGTGTGCGAGGAAGCCAGCTGCCCGAACATCGGCGAATGCTTCGGCAAGGGCACCGCGACCTTCATGATCATGGGCGACAAGTGCACGCGCCGCTGCCCGTTCTGCGACGTCGGCCACGGCCGCCCGGACCCGCTCGACGTCAACGAGCCGGGCAACCTCGCCAAGACCATCGCCGACCTGCGCCTGTCGTACGTCGTGATCACGTCGGTCGACCGCGACGACCTGCGCGACGGCGGCGCCGGCCACTTCGTCGAATGCATCCAGAAGACTCGCGCGCTGTCGCCGAACACGAAGATCGAAGTGCTTGTGCCGGACTTCCGCGGCCGCCTGGAAAAGGCGCTGAACATCTTCGCCGACGGCTTGCCGGACGTGATGAACCACAACCTGGAAACCGTGCCGCGCCTGTACAAGGAAGCGCGCCCGGGCGCCGACTACCAGCACTCGCTGGTGCTGCTGCGCGACTTCAAGGCCAAGTACCCGAACGCCGTCACCAAGTCGGGCCTGATGGTCGGCCTGGGCGAGACCGACGAGGAAATCCTCGACGTCATGCGCGACATGCGCGCGCACGACATCGACATGCTGACCATCGGCCAGTACCTCGCCCCGTCGAACTCGCACCTGCCGGTGCGCCGTTACGTGCATCCGGACACCTTCAAAATGTTCGAAGAGAAGGCGTACGAGATGGGCTTCGTGCACGCGGCCGTCGGCGCGATGGTGCGATCGTCGTATCACGCGGACCAGCAGGCGCATGAGGCGGGTGTGGCGGCTTGATGCCGTTCGTGCCGTTTCGTGAATGATCGGTGATTCATCCGGCCGGCTAAAATTGGCCGGATGAGATCACCGGTCAGAAGATTTGTAGTTCAAGGACCCGACACAGTCGTCTACGCTTGTTCGTCAGGCGCTAGATGTGACCCTTAAGAAACATCATCGGGTCAATCTCGATCATTCCCGGATTCTCTGCCTCCAGTTCAGCGGCCGCAACCAATATAAGCTTGGGCAAGAAGAACAAATTGCTGCAAATAGCACACCAGTTCTTCACAAAGTCATCGACAGCCATCTCTATCGATGGCTCGTACGCCGAAAACATCATCACGACCTTTTGACCTTGCAGGGCAAGGAAGCGCCGCAGACTCTCCTGCGGCACGCTTTCTGAGGAATACTCACCTTCCTGACTGAGATCGATGACCTGGTGTTGCTGATTCGTCCAGTCAATATTCAGGCCATGCCAAGGTAGCCTGCAGACCTGCGCATTGATGTGTTTCGAGTCTGCGAGCGACAGCACTTCAATCGATAAGGGTTGAACGGCACTCACGACGTCGCTCAGGAAATCAGGTTTCATGGCTTGAGCATTCTTTCTGTTTGTTGCAGACGCAGGTCTTCTGGGCCGAAGAGATGGAAACGCCTGCCGCCTACCTGCATGATCGCAGGCTGATCTTCCCGCTCGGATTTCCTAGGGGCCAGCTGCACGCTCTTGCATTTATCTCACCTTTGCAATGACTGGGCGATACGCCGAGGTGACGAGATGCGTAAGTGTGTCTCTCTCACGATCGTTATTTCGCCATTTCAACGGTCTTGATAATTGCCTGCCAAACGATCGTATTCGTTCACGGACTGTGATTTCCTCTTTTTCAAAGAGTCGACATGATCTGGTCTATTTCCTTCGCTGCAACGGGATTGATGGCGTCCAGTTCGGCATGTGCTTCCGCCTGGATGTAGTGCCTGATCCCCGAGAAGCGAGGTTCGCCAAGATATTTTTTCCAGGCATATAAAAAATCCAGCCGGGAAGAGAATTTCATGACGTCGACAAACGTCAGGTAAGGCACTTCATCTATCCCATCCATCAGGGACATGAGAAATCGATCCCACTCCGAGGGAGAGCTCAACCAGATATCTTCCCATTCAAAGCCGTGCGATTCTCGATCCAGACCTAACGGCGCAACCATGGCAATCAAATCCACGAGCTCGTCAGTAATAGGCGTCTTGAAGTGGTCGATATCCAGCCAGTACAAGCGCGCGGCGACGGACCCAATCACATTGCTGGCCGTTCTTAACTGGTCAGTAATTCCTTGCAGTGCTTCGTGAAATAGACCGATTTTTCGCTGGATAGGGACGCCCACCTGTTGTGCCAAGAGGTTTGCAAAAAAATCCAACCGCGTTTTTTCTACTCGTTCAGGAGAAAAATCCGCGCACATGAAATAGTTATCGCCGCCCCGGACCATGTCCGGCACGGCGTCCCGTGCGGCTTGTTTGACGCTCTCGACATCCTGCGGCGAAAACTCGCCAAACAGCTGATCCGTAAAGCAATCTGTGCTGATCAGAAAGAGAATTTTGTCAAAATGTGCCGCCACGTTTGCCCCACCGGTCTGGATTGAATAAGCGTACTGGCACTCACGGCCGCGGCACCGCCTTGGTCGCAAACACCGCCGCACCGTAATCGCTGTCGCGGCGCTTACCCAGCAGGTTGATGTGCGCACCGCCATCGGGACTTCCAATACCCTCCATCTCCGCATCCGGCAACCCGCCGAGCCGTTGCACACGGTCCGGGTGGTCGAGGTCGGGCACGATGACGATGCCGTCCGCGGCCTTGCCTGCGGTCGGGCACGGCAGCCCGCCCAGCTGGAGCCTGCCTTGCCGGGTTGCCCACAGCGCCGGCTTGTCGCACAGCGCCACGTGGCCGCCGTCCTTCAGCGTCTTGCCGGCAACGTCCACACGCATCAAACGCATGGGACTGTCTATGCCTTCGTTGACGACCATGACGATACTGCTGGAGGATTCGACTTTGGCGGCGACGATGCCGGAACCCTTGGCGTCGAGCGTGCGCGACCACGTCGGCTTCCCGTCCGCGGCGAAGTGTCCGATCCAGCCCTGCATGGTCTGTTCGGGGCCAACGAAGACCCGGCCGGCCACGACGAACGAGCCATCGGTCAGCATGGCCATGGCCTCCGGCGCCAGCGTGTCCGGCGAATCCAGTATCTTTCTCAGCGATTCGTGACCGGCACCGTCGATGCGCACGACCCAGGCCCGGTCGGTGTGCGCTTCATCGCGGCCGCCGTCGCGCACCGACCCCATGACCAGATAGGCGTCTTTTGCGTTCGGCACGGCGGCGATGGCGAGCGCGTGCGTGCGCGAACCCAGGTTGAACGCCCGGTCCCACAGCGTGCGCCCGTCGTCCGTCAGCGCGAGGAGCCACGCGTGGGCCGGCTCGTACGACGCATTGCCCGAGTTCACGGTGCCGGCCAGCAGCACGTTGCCGTCCCGGATCTGGATGCCGGCGCTGAACGATGAACTTCGTGCCTTCTTGCCCAACTCCTTTTCCCAAAGCGGACGGCCGTCGGCATCGACCCTGGCGACCCAGCCCCACGTGCTGGGCCCCATTTCATTGAAGATGGCGCCGGCGACGAACTCGCCGCCGAGGGCGTGCGGGACCACGGTCTCCGGCATCATCGACGAGTCGGGCCGGGTGAACGCCACCGATGTCCAAGGCGCGGCCTCATCGGTCTTCTTGCATGCCGCAAGCGCCACGAGGCACGCCGCGCCGATGGCCGCGAGGCGCCAGCGCCGCGCCTGCGGAATATGTTTCTTCTGCATCGTCATTCCTGAGTGGACCGCGCGCGCCATGCGGGACACGGTCGCCGGGTTCGCGCGCGTTATATTGTCGTCATTGTTATACCAAGCTCAAATTATGAACGATTCCCGCTTCTCTCCCGCTGACGACGATACCCAGGACGACGACGCCTTCCTCGAACGCGAACTCGGCCTGTCCAACCGCGGCGTGGAACTGGTCCGGATGGAAGGCCGCGTGTTCCTGCGCTTTGCCGGCGCCGTGCGCGTGGACGGGCTGCACGTCGAGTACCGCCTCGTGCCGGCGCGCGGCGTGCTGGCCAAGCCGAGCAAGTGGCGCAAGATGGACCTGGTTGCCCGCCGCGACCTCGTCGAGGAACGGGCCACGCGCGATGCCGTCGACGACCTCAACCAGGAAGTCGAGGAATTCGTGCGGGAGATCGCCGACCAGGCCGACGAGTTCGGCTTCGATCCGATGCTGTTCCTGCACGTGCTGGAAGAGCTGGAGACATCCGAGCCGGCCGAGTTCGTGTTCGACCGCATCCGCCAGCGCCTGCTGCATGCCGGCGAGCGCGAGCAGGAGGAGCGCCATGCCGCCCGCACCAAGGAAAGCATCAACCTGGCCGAGTATCCGGCGTCGTTCGAGGTTGCCAGCCGGATGGCGCGCCGCTTCATCGCGCTGCTCGGCCCCACCAACTCCGGCAAGACGCACCGCGCGATGGAACACCTGGCCCAGGCCGACAGCGGCGTCTACCTCGCCCCGCTGCGCCTGCTGGCGCTGGAAAACTACGAGCGCCTGCAGAACGCCGTGCGCGACGACGGCGAGCCGATCAAGGTCAGCCTGGTCACGGGCGAGGAGCGCCGGCTGGCGGAAGGCGCAACGCACGTCGCCAGTACCGTCGAGATGCTGGACACCAAGACGCCGGTGCAGGTCGCCGTGATCGACGAGATCCAGATGCTGGCCGACCGCGACCGCGGCGCCGCCTGGACCGCGGCCGTGTGCGGGGCGCCGGCGTCGGTCGTGTACCTCGTCGGCGCACCGGAAGCGCGGCGCGCGATCGAGGCGCTGGCCGAACGCCTCGAATGTCCGCTCGAAGTGCACGTGCTGAAACGCAAGGCGCCGCTGTCGATGGAAGCGACCGCCGTGCGCAAGCTGCGCAACCTGAAGCGCGGCGACGCCGTCATCGCGTTCTCGCGGCGCGACGTGCTGATGTGGCGCGACATGATCACGGAAATGGGTTTGTCCGTCGCCACCGTCTACGGCAATTTGTCTCCGGAAGTGCGGCGTGCGCAGGCCGAGCGTTTCCGGGAAGGGCAGGCCGACATCGTCGTCGGCACGGACGCCCTCGCCATGGGCCTGAACATGCCCATCCAGCGCATCGTGATGACGACGGCCGTCAAGTACAACGGTGTCGAGGAAGAAGAAATTTCCGCCGCGCTCGCCAAGCAGATCGCGGGCCGTGCCGGTCGCTACGGTGTGCACGAGGAAGGCTTCGTGGCCGGCTACGACGACGATACGCACGAGGTCATGCGTTCCTTGATGAAGGAAAAGATCCCGCCCGTGCCGGCGACGGGCTTCGCCGTCGCGCCTTCGCTGGAGCAATTGCACCGCATCTCGTCCGTAACGGGCGAAACGTCGCTGGTGAAATTGTTGAAGCGCTTCGTGCACAACATCGACGTGCCGGACGGCTTCTTTTATCCGCGTATCACGGAAGAGCAGAACGGCCGCGCCGAATGGCTCGATACGCTCGACTTGAGCGTGGCGGAAAAGTTCACGCTGTCGCTCGTGCCGATCTCGACCAAGGTGCCGACCCTGGAAAGCGCATGGTCGCACTGGGCGCAATCGCTGGCGCGCAAGAAGGTGTGCAAGCTGCAGCCCCATCCGCAGGAATTGTTCTGGCAAAACCTGCAGGAAGTCGAGGACACGTGCCGCATGTACTCGGCCTATGCCTGGCTCGGCTATCGCATGCCGGAATTCTTCCCCAGCATCGAGGAAGCGCAGACCCTGGCGCGCGAAGCGTCGGAGCGCGTCGATGCCCTGCTGCAGCAGCAGAATGCGGCGACCCGCAAGCGCCAGTCGAAGAAGGAGCGCGGGCGCTGGTGAGGCGCCGGCGCCGTCCTCAGCCATCCTTGTCGGCCCGGGCGCGCTCGACGGCCTGCAGCCACGCGTCCCACACGGCCGGATCGCTCATCCGGCCGGCACTGTCGAGCCGGTAGCCGGCCAGCAGGTCGGCCAGGTCGCTCGACTCCGTCAACTCGACTTCGCGTTCGAGAAAGGCCAGCATGGCCCGGTAGGCCTGCTCGACCGTCAAAGTTTCGGTGGTTGCATTCATGATGGCCTCCGTGTCGATCCCCGCAGTGTAAGCCGATACGCGGGCGCCGTTGATGTCACGGCAGGCAGTGCGCGCCGACGCCGCTGCCGGACGGTCCTACCGAGTCGACGTCGGCCGGCGGATAACCGTTGCCCAGCGCCAGCGTCTGCCCGCCCTCGTAGCGCAGCGCCAATGGGCCGCCGGCATAGTCCGTCAGCGCGACGGGTACGTAGATGGCGAAGCGGATGTCCGGATGGGCGTGATAGCCGTGCCGGAATACCTGCGTGGACGGGCCGCGCTGCAGTTCGGCCGCGATCGCATCGGCAAGGAGCGGCGTGTCGGCGCGGCCGTTGACGTCGGCCGTGTCGTCCAGCCGCACGGTGTACGGACGCAGCGGACCGTAGCTGCGCTCGCCGTACCGCACGCGGAAATGGTCGACGTCGAAATAGAAACTGGGAATGTTGGCGCCCGTGGCATCCAGGCCGCACAGCACGAACACGGCCCAGAAGCCATGCGCGTCCAGCGGCAGCACGGTCCGCACGGGCGCGCGGTGCGGCAGCGCGACGGGGTTCGACAGCTCGATCCGGTGTACGTTGGCCACGTGCTGGTAATGCAGCACGACGGTATTGCGCAGTCCGGTATCGACGCTGCCGCAGCCTGCCGCCGTCAGCAGGCCCATCAGCAGGCCCGGCAGCAGGGCGTACTTGATCAGCTCGCGCATCGCCTCCTCCTTTGTCGGCGACAAGCTTGAGCCGACGGACGGATCGGGATTTGCGCGAAGTCAGCGGTGCGCCGGTTACGACTTCAGCGATTTCTGCAGCAGGGCGTGCAGCGACGCGAAATCCGGTTCGCCCAGGTAGCGCTTGAGGATCTTGCCATCCTTGCCGATGACGAACGTGGTCGGCGTCATGGCGACGTCGCCGAACTGTTTGGCCAGGTCGCCGCCCGAGTCGAGCGCCACTTTGAACGGCAGCTTGCGCGTCTCGGTGTAGTTCAGCACATAGTTCGGCGGATCGTACTGCATGGCCACGGCAACGAACTCCAGGCCGTCGTTCTTGAACTTGTTGTACGTCTCGACCATCTGCGGCATTTCCTTCACGCAGGTGGCGCACGACGTGGCCCAGAAATTGACCATCACGACCTTGCCGCGCAGGTCCTGCGCGCTGACCTTCTGGCCGGCGATGGTGATGAACGTGACGTCCGGCGCCTGCTGCTGCTGGCTGAACGTGACGAAGCCGATGCCGGCAATGGCGAGCACGGCCGCGCCGATGGCGGCCGGCCTGATCCAGCCTCGCCGTGTGGCGCCGGCGCGATCGGTCGGGGAAGCGGAGGAAGCGGTCATGGTCTCAACTCGTCCAGCAATGCCCATCAGGCGACAGCACGATTATAGAACCGCCGCCGTGCGCGTGCCGGCGGCGGCCGGGCGGACTTACGAGCCGCGTTGCGACTGCGGCTGCATCGAGCGCACGTCTTCTTCGCTGATGTATTCGAACATCTTGACGACACGCATGACGCCGGAGACGCCCTGCGCCACTTCCGATGCGATATTGCCTTCACGCTGCGTCACGAGGCCCATCAGGTAGACCGTGCCGCGTTCCGTGACGACCTTGAACGACGTGGCCGAGACGGTTTTCTTGTCGGCTAGGCTGAGTTTCACCTTGCTGGTGATCAGCGCATCGCTGGAGCGCGACGTATAGCTCGACGGGCCGGCGATTTCCAGTTCGTTCATGATGCCTTCGACATTCGAGACGCCGCGCACCTTGTCCTCGACGGCACGCTTCATCGCTTCGTCGCGCACTTCGCCGGTCAGCAGCACCTTGCGGTTGTAGCTGTTGACGTTGACGTGGCCGGCGTCGCCGATGATGTCGCTCATGCCGGTTTCGGCTTTCACGGCGATGGCCTTGTCTTCCGTCTGCGCGCCCAGCGTGCGGCGGTCGGCCGTTGCGACGGCACCGCCGACCGCGGCACCGGCCATGACCGCGACGCAGCCTTGCAGCGAAGATAACAGGGCCACGCACAGCACGGCCTTCGACAGGGGACGCAGTACGGCGCCGGCTTCAATTCGCATCGTCTTCTCCGAACAGGGCGACGTCGAGGCCGTCGCAAATACTGTGAATCGCGACCAGATGCACTTCCTGGATGCGCGCCGTGCGCGAGTGCGGCACGTTGATGTGGACGTCGGCGTCGGTCAGCATCTGCCCGATCTTGCCGCCGTCCTTGCCGGTCATGGCGACGACGCGCATTTCGCGCTCCAGCGCCGCCTCGACGGCCGCCAGCACGTTGCCCGAATTGCCGGACGTGGAAATCGCCAGCAGGATGTCGCCGGCCTGGCCGAACGCCTGCACCTGCTTGCTGAAGATCTCGTTGAAACTGTAATCGTTGCCGACGGCCGTGATGATCGACGTGTCGGTGGTCAGCGCGATCCCCGGCAGCGGAAAACGTTCGCGCTCGAAGCGGCCGACGAGCTCCGCCGCGAAGTGCTGCGCATCGCCGGCCGAGCCGCCGTTGCCGCAGGCGAGGATCTTGTTGCCGTTGGAAAGCGCATTGAACATCAGCTCAATGGCTTGGGAAATCGGTTGTGCGAGGAGGTTCGCCGACTTCAACTTGAGTTCGGCGCTTTCCTGGAAATGGGCGAGGATGCGTTGAGTATTCATGGTCAAAGATTATAGTGCAGTGGCAATGCCCGGCGATCAAGGGCAGCAAAAAATGCTTACACTTCAATGGCATTCCTTAACCATTCGATATGCTCGCCATTGATGGCGACGACGTCGATCCGGCAGGGCGGCATGCGGTTGAAACGTTGCAGATAAAACTCCGCGGCACGGATGATGCGGCGGATCTTGGCCGGGCCGATGCTGTCCGCCGCGGGCACGGGCGCGCCGGCCGCGCGCTGGCGCACTTCGACGAACACGAGCGCGGCCCCATCGCGCAGGACCAGGTCGATTTCCCCCAGCTTGCATTGGAAATTCGCTTCCACCAAAACGAGACCGTGGCGCTGAAGATACGCCAGCGCCATATTTTCCCAGTGCCGTCCCTGTTCCTGCTTGTGCGACAGGCGAGCCGGCCACATGTCACCGGTCCTTGTCCACGGGTTCGAACACGCCGTTGCGGACGACGACGGCCGCTTCGCGCCGCTGCAGCGTGAGCTGGCCGCCGGAGCCGGCGGACACGTCGAGCCGGCCGGTGACGCCGTCCAGGCCGAACGGCGCGCCGCCGCGCAGCGCCAGCTCGCGCGCGATGCGGAACGCATCGATGCCGAGCGCGTACAGCCGGTCCATGTCGAGCGGCTGGTCCGTGTTCAGCGGGCGCGGGTAGACCATCACGGCCGGATGGTCGGGCCGCACCAGCCACGGCACGTCGAGCAGGCGTACGCCGTCCAGCGGCGTGGCGCCCGGGTCGGGCGTGCGGCCCGGATGCGCCGCGCCGCCGCCGTAGCAGGGAATCGTGGCGCCGGCGGTGGCGCGCACGACGCGCAGTTGTGTGCCGTCGAGCGCGGCGAACAGCAGGTCGGGCGGATCGATCTCCAGTTTCTGCTTCAGTTCGTCGAGTGCCGCCGTGCCCGCCTCGCCGGACGGCACCGCGAAGCGCTGGTTCGTGTGGCCGAGCTGGGCCCAGCGCGCCTCGAACGCGCCGGCCGCGCGCTGCGCCCATGCCGCGCCGCCGGTCAGGACCAGCGCGCGCCCGTGCGGGTGTTCGCGCGCGGCCCACTCGGCGACCTGGCGCGCCTCGTCCTCGACCGACAACCCGGCCACGAGCACGCCGCGCGGCACGGCCGGCCGTCCTTCCGGCACGCTCAGCACGACGGTCGGCTTGCCGACGGCGCCGCTCTCGACCAGCGCGGCGACGGCGGAACGGGCCAGCGGGCCCACGACGATATCGTTCGCGGCGGCCGCGCGCGCGTAGGCGTCGAGCACGTCGCGCGGGGCGTCGCCGGTCGAGACGACGTCCGCCGTGAAGCCGCTGCCGTCCCGTTCCATGCCGGCCATGAAACCGGCGCGCACGGCCTCCGCGGCCGTCGCCAGCGTGGCCGAGCGGCCCGGCAGCAGCAGCGCGATGCGGATGGGGGCGGTGGGCGAGGCGCCACCGCGTGCGGTTGCTCCGGCGCCGGGCGATGCGCCGGCGGCTGCGGCGGCACCGGACGCGCCGGCCGGCAGGGTGTCCGGCGGCGCAGGCCGGGCGGTGGCTGCGGTGCCACCGGACGCGCTGGCCGGCACGGTGTCCGGCGGCGCAGCCCGGGCGGCGGCTGCGGCGGCACCGGGGATGGACTGGGGCGCGGATGGGTCGGCCGAGGCCGCCGTCTGTGCCGGGTCCGCACCCGCCGGCCGGGCCGGCTTCGGCTGGATGGCGGGATCGCCGGCACCGGCCGCACCGGCCGCGAACGCGGCGGCCAGCGGCATGCCGGCCGTGCGCGTAAAAGCGATGTGCAAGGGTTTTCCTGGAACGCCGGCATGGCTGGACGGATCGGCGGCGGTATCCGTAACTACGATGTGCAAGGTTTCGACGGCAACGTCGGATGCGTCGCCGAGGGCGGCAGCGCGCGCGGGCACCCTTGTGTTTGCGTCCACGGACGCGCACAATCGCTCCGGTCCGGCGCACGGCGTGCCGGCTTGGGCGGCGCCATCGGCGCCCCAGGCGCAGGCCGCAAGCAGAAGCAGGCCGGCGCAGCGCGCCTCGAGAGAATTCATCCGCATCCGCATCCAATCCCCAACATGACAGAAACCCAGTCCAGCCAGATCGCCCAACTGCCCGTCATGGGCGAGGCCGCCCAGCAGTCGTATCCTACCGCATCGCTTTACGTGGTGGCCACACCCATCGGCAACGTCACCGACATCACGCTGCGCGCCCTGCACGTGCTGTTGCTGGCCGACGTGGTCGCCTGCGAGGACACGCGCAAGACCGGTGCGCTGCTGACACGTTTCGGCCTGAACAAGCAGATGCTGGCCGCGCACCAGCACAACGAACGCGAGGTTGCCGAGAAACTCGTCGCGCGCCTGCGCGCGGGCGAGCGCGTGGCGCTGGTGTCGGATGCGGGCACGCCCGCGGTGTCCGACCCGGGCGCGCGCATCGTCGACGCCGTGCGCGCCGCCGGTCTCAACGTCGTGCCGGTGCCGGGCTCGTCGGCGGCCATCGCGGCGCTGTCGGCGAGCGGCCTGGTGAACGACCGCTTCTATTTTGTCGGCTTCCTGCCCGCCAAGGCGAAGCAGCGCGAAGCGGAACTGGCCGCGCTCAAGCCGGTGCCGGCAACGCTCGTGTTCTATGAGGCGCCGCATCGCATCGTCGACTGTGTGGCATCCCTCGCCGCCGCGTTCGAGCCGGCGCGCCAGGTCGTGTTCGGGCGCGAATTGACCAAGCTGTTCGAAGAGATCCACCGCTGCCCCCTGAGCGACGCGCTGGCGTGGGTGAAGGCCGACCCCAACCGCGAACGCGGCGAATTCGTCGTGCTGGTCGAGGGCGCGCGCCCGGACGACGACGCGGGCGACGCGGAGGCCGAGCGCGTGCTGCGCATCCTGCTGGACGAGTGTTCGGTCAAGCAGGCGGCGGCGCTGGCGGCGCAGATTACCGGGAAAAAGAAAAACGCCCTGTACGAGCGGGCGTTGCAGATCAAGGGTGGCGAGTAAGGGCGTGTCGCGCGGCGGGTTGAAAGCACGTCGCCTCGACTCGTCGTACCCGCGCAGGCGGGTACCCAAGTTTCAGCGCTGGCGGTGCGTCACATTAGGCCCCCGCCTGCGCGGGGGCGACGTTGGTTGATGCCGCTGTGACGTTAGATGATGCCGGGGTGACGTTGGCTGAATGTGTCGGTACGCTGTTGGTTCGATGCGAGCGGGCGTTGCAGATCAAGGATGGGAATTAAAGGCGTGTCGCGCGGCGGGTTGAAAGTACGTCGCCTCGACTCGTCGTACCCGCGCAGGCGGGTACCCAAGTTTCAGCGCTGGCGGGGCGTCACATTAGGCCCCCGCCTGCGCGGGGGCGACGTTGGATGACGCAGGGCGCGACGTTGGTTGATGCCGGGGGCGACGTCGGTTGATGCCGCGGCGACGTTGGTTGCATGTGTCGATACGCCGTTGGTGCGATGCCTGTCGACGCCTGGTGCGTAGCGCAGCACCGGCATCACCACTTGCACCCGCTGTCCTTCTTGTCCAGCGCCAGGAACAGCGGCGCCAGCAGCCCGCCCGGTACGCCATCCTTGCAGTCGCGCCGTTTGGCGCTCTTGATCGCACGTTCGAACTTGTTTTCCGTCTGCAGCGGCGGTTTCGGCAGGCGTTCGAGCGCGGTGCCGACCTTGTCGGGATCCGGCTCGCTGGCCAGTTTCGACGCCATGCCGCGGGCGGCGGCGCGGGCCGCGTCGACGTCGAAGTGCGGCGTCGTGCTGGCCGGTGCGGACGGCTCCGGTTCCGTCTTCGGCGCCGGTTGGACGGCATACGTTTCCTCGCTCGACTGCCGCGTTTCCGCCGGCACCGCGATCACCTCGCGCGCCTGGCGTGCGGGCCGTGCGGGACGCTGCGCGCGCGGCACGGGCTGCGGCGCCGGCGCCGGTTTGACCTCGGCCGGCTGCACGACGGGCGGCGGCGGTGCGGCGCGCAGGCGCACGGTCAGGCGGTCCTGCACGGCGGGCGGTGGCGGCGGCGCGGCGGGCTGGCGATAGATGGCCAGCAGGAGCGCGTGCGCGGCCAGCGACAGTGCGATGCCGGCCGCGATGCGGTTGACCTGCCTGCGGTCGGGGAGGGCAGGCGACAACGTGCCGCCGGTCGATTCGAGTGCAAACATGACATCTTCACCATGAAAACCTGATGGAAAACCACGATCAAGCCACAATCAGCACGATTGTCCGCGCTTTCCTTGACCGTGACGGTGCCGGGACGGTATGATGGCTGTCTTCGGAGTGTAGCGCAGCCCGGTAGCGCATCTGGTTTGGGACCAGAGGGTCCAAGGTTCGAATCCTTGTACTCCGACCAAGTATAGCAAAAGGCCGACGAGCGATCGTCGGCCTTTTTTGTTTTCCGCGCTACAAAATCAGCCCGCGCGCTTGGCCAGCAGCGCATTCCCCGCGCGGCTGGCGCCCTTGCGGCCCAAGTGCTGCGAGATGAACGCGCCCGCCTCCACGACGAGGTCGAGGTCGATGCCGGTCTCGATGCCGAGCCCGTTCAGCATGTAGACCACGTCTTCCGTCGCCACGTTGCCCGTCGCGCCCTTCGCGTACGGACAGCCGCCCAGCCCCGACACGGACGAGTGGAAGATCGTCACGCCCAGTTCCAGGCTGGCGTAGATGTTGGCCAGCGCCTGGCCGTACGTATCGTGGAAGTGGCCGGAGATGCGGTCGAGGGCGAACGCGCGCGCCGCCGTTTCCATCACGGTCTGCGTCTTGCGCGGCGTCGCCACACCGATCGTGTCGGCGATGTCGATCTCGTCGCAGCCCAGGTCGCGCATGCGGCCGACGACGTCCGCCACCGCATCCAGCGGCACCTCGCCCTGGTACGGGCAGCCGAACGCGCAGCTGATGCTGCCGCGCAGGCGCAGGCCGTGGTCCTTCGCGGCCTTGGCGACCGGCGCGAAGCGCGCGATCGATTCCGCGATCGAGCAGTTGATGTTCCGCTGCGAGAACGCTTCCGACGCGGAACCGAAGATCACGACTTCGTCCGCCCCCGCCGCCAGCGCCGCCTCGAAGCCCTGCATGTTCGGCGTCAGCGCGGAATACAGCGTGCCCGGACGGCGCTCGATGCCGGCCATGACGTCCGCGCTGGTGGCCATCTGCGGCACCCACTTGGGCGAGACGAACGACGCCGCCTCGATGTTGACGAAGCCGGCGCGCGACAGGCGGTCGACCAGTTCGATCTTGACGGCGGCGGACACCGCTTCCTTTTCGTTCTGCAGGCCGTCGCGCGGGCCCACTTCGACGATCTTGACGCGTTTCGGTAACTGAATCTGCATGATGTTTTCCTAATAGCCGAGGGCACGGTCGACGACGTCGTCGACCGCTTCGCCCCGTTCGAGCCGCCCGATCTTGGCGGCGATCTGGCGCACGGCCTCCTCGCGCAGGGTGAGCGCGGAGATGTGCGGCGTGATGGTGATGCGCGGCTCGCTCCAGAACGGATGCGGCGCCGGCAGCGGTTCGTTGCGGAACACGTCCAGCGTCGCGCCCGCGAGGTGGCCGGCGCGGATCAGCGCCAGCAGGTCCGGTTCGGCCACCTGCGCGCCGCGCGCCACGTTGATCACGTAGCCGCCTTTCGGCAGGCGCGACAGCCGCGCGCGGTCGAGCAGGTTGGCCGTCTCCGGCGTGAGCGGCAGCATGCAGACGAGCACCCGCGTGCCGGCCAGGAAGTCGTCGAGCGACGCCATGCCGGCGAAGCACTCGACGCCGGGCAGGTCCTTCGGCGAACGGCTCCAGCCGCGCACGGGAAAGCCGAGCTGGCGCAGCGTGCGCAGCACCGGGACCCCGAGCTTGCCCAGGCCCAGCACGCCGACCGTGAAATCGGCCTTCGCCGGCACGGCCAGCGGATTCCAGATGCCCTGGCGTGCCTGTTGTTCGTAATCGTCGAAGCGGCGGAAGTAGCGCAAGGTCGCATACGCCACGTAGTCCGCCATCTGTTCGGCCATGCCGGCGTCGCCCAGGCGCACGATGGGCACGGGCGGCAGTGCATCGCCGAATTTCAGCAGGCCGTCGACGCCGGCGCCCATCGGGAAGATGGCCTTCACGCGGCCCAGCTGGTCGAGCAGCGCCGGCGTGGGCGCCCACAGCACGGCGTAGTCGCATGGCCCCTGCGATGCCAGCGACATGCCCTCGTGCCACACTACCGTCTCGGCGTGCGGCATGACGGCGGCAAACTCCTGGACCCACGGCTCGATGACGCCGTCGCCCCTGTACAGCAATATCCGCATCATTGTCTCCTCATGTTTTTATGGATGTTTGCGTTTGCTGTCCCGTTGTCTGTTCGACGCCGCGGCCTCCTCATCGCGGCGTGCGCGCGTGCCGTCGCTTTCTGGGCCGGCGGCACGGCACTCATCGTATGGCCCTGGTGGGGGTCGTGAATGTCGTCGTGCTACGCCGCCGCCTTGAACGCCAGCAGCGGCGCACCGTCCGCGACCTGGTCGCCGACCTGGTACAGCACTTCCTCCACCAGGCCGTCGCTCGGCGCGGCGATCGTGTGCTCCATCTTCATCGCTTCCATGATCACGAGCGGCTCGCCCTTCTTGACGGACTGGCCGTTCGCCGCGATCACGGCCACGACCTTGCCCGGCATCGGCGCGGTCAGGCGGCCGTCCGCCGTCTCGTGTTCGCCGGCATGGGCCAGCGGGTCGTTCCAGGCCAGCACGTGATGCCGGCCGCCCGTGAACACGTGCAGCGTGTCGCCTTCGCGCCGCACCGTGCCCTGGACCGCCTGGCCGTCCAGGCGGATGGCGTAGCGGCCGTCGGACGCTGACACGGGCGCCAGCGCGTGCGACGCGCCATCTGCCTCCAGCGTCCAGCCATGCGCATGATAGGTCAGGTCGAGCGCATAGACCTTGGCCTGGGTCGTGGCCGCATACTCGTCGCCGAACGCCAGGCGGCGGCGGTAGGCGCCGTTCATGCGCCAGCCGTGCGTGCTGGTCCACGGGTCGGCGGGGTTATGCGCCGCGCGGTTGAAGGAGGTGATGCCGCCTGCGGTCTCGGCGCCGACGAGGGCCGCGGCCGCGAGTGCCAGCGCGTTCAAGGGTGCCGGGCCGGCCGGCGGGAACAGCGTGGCGGCGTTGCGTTCGATGAGGCCCGTGTCCAGGTCCGCACCGGCGAACGCGTCGCCTTCGACCAGGCGCTTCAGGAATGCGATGTTGGTCGCCAGGCCGACGATGTGAAATTCGGACAGCGCCTGCGCCATGCGCGCCAGCGCCTGCGCGCGGTCGGCGCCCCAGACGATCAGCTTGGCGATCATCGGATCGTAGAACGGCGAGATCGCATCGCCCGCGCGCACGCCGGAATCGATGCGCACGCCGGCAGGACTGCCGCCAGCACCGCCCAGTTCGAACGCGACGTGGGCCGGCGTGTCCATGCAGCGCAGGGTGCCGATCGACGGCAGGAAGCCCTTTTCCGGATTCTCGGCGTAGACGCGCGCCTCGATCGCATGGCCGTGGATGGTCAGTTCGTGCTGCTTCTTCGGCAGCGGCTGCCCGGCCGCCACGCGCAGCTGCCATTCGACCAGGTCGGTGCCCGTGATCATCTCGGTGACCGGGTGTTCCACCTGCAGGCGGGTATTCATCTCCATGAAGTAGAACGTGCCGTCCTGGTTGGCGATGAATTCGACGGTGCCCGCGCCGACGTAGCCGACGGCGCGCGCCGCCGCTACCGCCGCTTCGCCCATCGCGGCGCGGCGGTCCTGCGGCATGCCCGGGGCCGGCGCTTCTTCCAGCACTTTCTGGTGACGGCGCTGCACGGAGCAGTCGCGCTCGTGCAGGTAGACGCAGTTGCCGTGCGTGTCCGCGAACACCTGGATCTCGATGTGGCGCGGCCGCGTGAGGTATTTTTCGACGAGCACCTTGTCGTCGCCGAACGAGGAGATGGCTTCGCGCTTGCACGATGCGAGCGCGGCCTGGAAATCCTCCGAGCGTTCGACGACGCGCATGCCCTTGCCGCCGCCGCCGGCGCTGGCCTTCAGCAGCACCGGATAGCCGATGCGGTTCGCTTCCGACTGCAGCAGTTCGGCATCCTGCGCATCGCCGTGGTAGCCCGGCACGAGCGGCACGCCGGCGCCTTCCATCAGCTGCTTGGCGGCGGACTTCGATCCCATCGCGCGCATCGACGATCCCGGCGGGCCGATGAACACGAGACCCGCGGCCGCACAGGCTTCCGCGAACTCGGCGTTCTCGGACAGGAAGCCGTAGCCCGGATGGATCGCCTGCGCGCCGGTGGCCTTGGCCGCGGCGATGATCTTGTCGC
>Ga0308161_1002125_pt1 | contig 21786 bp, 17 predicted proteins | sample PhyFR2_FD_201034 | JGI IMG/M metagenome (GOLD analysis project Ga0308161, IMG submission 201034) | Phyllosphere microbial communities from UC Gill Tract Community Farm, Albany, California, United States - DLSLF.R2 | ecosystem: Host-associated > Plants > Phyllosphere > Unclassified | place: USA...
GATCGCCCTGGAGCTTGCCAGGTACATCAGGGAAAATTACAAACAGTTTTCCGATGACCCGACGAGCGATCTGGACGAAGAACTGGATGCGCAAAACGATCCTGAATTCGCCAGGTATTTGAAAGCGGTGGACAATTTCGTCGCGCGCAGGGAATCTGCTGCCAGTCTGGTTTCCACCCTGGGCCGGGTTTTATCGTCAGCGGGCGGGAATCTCACTTCCTGAGGAAAGAGCGCTTGTCATTGCCTGGCTTGCTTTCGAGCAAGAAACAAGGCCGCCGCGGTGTTTTCCAGAGACGGGAGTCACCCGACGCCTGCCATGGCCTCCGGGCGCAGGGAGCCCGTGAGTTGCCAGTACCCCTTCGGAGATACACGACAGGCGTTAAAAGCCGCCCCGCAGGCAATTCTCGATTGCCATCCCCAGCGCCAGCACATCCCGGTCGCGTCCCCCCGCAGCCGCCAGCATCAAGCCCACCGGCGCCGTCGCGGCTTCCTGGCAGGGCAACGACAGCGCGCAGCCGTCCAGGAAGTTGATGAAGGTCGGATTGCGCAGGATGAGCGCATTGGTCCGGTAATAGGCCTCATCCTCGGTCAATTCGGCAAGCGTAGGTGCGATGATCGGCACAGTCGGCATCAGCAGCGCGTCGTAGCCGGCAATACGCTCTTCCAGCGAAGCGATCCAGCGCAGGCGCGCATCCAGCAGTTCCAGCAGGTCGGACGCCGTCATGCTCTGGCCGCGGCGGATACGCGACAACACCCGCGGATCGTAGTGGTCGCCAGCGCGTTCGATCAGTGCGCGATGCCAGGTCCAGGCTTCGGCCGAGCTCAGGCCGCCGGTGGCATTGATCGATGCCAGTTCATCGAACTCCGGCACGACGATTTCTTCCAGCACGGCGCCGGCCGCCGACAGGCGCGACAGCGTGGCCCGGAACGAGGCTGCGACATGGCTGTCCATGCCGTCCTGGACGATGTTGGTGGGCACGGCCAGGCGCATGCCGGCCAGCCGCGCCGGCTTGGGCAAGGGCTGGGCGTCGCCGGCCAGGATCGCATCGAGCTGCGCGCAGCAGGCGACGCTGGCGGCGATCGGGCCGATCGAGTCGAGCCGGGTTGCCAGCGGCAATGCGCCGGTCAGCGGCACCCGGCGCGCGGTTGGCTTGAAGCCGGTCAGGCCGCACAGCGCGGCCGGGATGCGTACCGAGCCGCCGGTGTCGGTGCCGATGGCGGCCACGGCCATCTGGTCCGTCACCGACACCGCCGCGCCGGACGAGGAGCCGCCGGGAATGCGGCCGGTGGCCCGGTCCCACGGGTTGCGCGGCGTGCCGTAATGCGGGTTCAGCCCCAGGCCGGAATAGGCGAATTCGGTCATGTTGGTGCGGCCGACGATCACCGCGCCGGCCGCCAGCAGGCGCTGCACGATGACCGCGTGCTCCGTCACGGCCGGCGCGCCCTGCAGCGCCACCGATCCGGCCAGCGTGGTGTCGCCGGCCACGTCGAACAGGTCCTTGACCGAGATCGGCAGGCCGTCGATCGGCGAGCGGGCCAGCCCGGCGCCGCGCAGCAGGTCCGAAGCCTGGGCCGCGGCGCGCGCCTGCGCCGAATACACCTTGGTAAACACCCGCACGCCTTCGCCGGCCGGGTCGGCGATGTGCGCCAGCGCGGCATCGGTCAGTTGCAGCGAGGTGGCGCGTCCTTCATCAAGCGCGGTGCGCAGTTCAGCCAGGGTGGGAATCATCATCGTTCCATGTCAGTGGTTGGAGTCGGCCGCGGCCTGCCGTGGTTACCAGTAGGTCAGCAGCATCTTGGTTGCCAGCACATAGAGCAGCAGGGCGAAAATTCGTTTCAGGGCCAGCACCGGCAGCCGGTGCGTCATGCGGGCGCCGAACGGCGCGGTCAGCACGCTGCCGCTGACCAGCCCGGCCAGCGCCGGCAGGAAGATGAAGCCCATCGACCACGGCGGCAGCTGGGCGATGCCCCAGCCCGATGCCAGGTAGCCCAGCGTGCCCACCATGGCCACCGGGATGCCCAGCAGCGCTGCGGTGCCGATCGCGGTGCGCAGCGGCACGCCGCACCAGAGCATGAAAGGCACGTTGAGGAAGGCGCCGCCGGCCGATACCAGGCCGCAGATGGTGCCGATGGCCAGGCCGGCGAGGAACAGCGGCAGCGGTCCCGGCAGCGGCCGGTGCGCGGCCGGCTTGCGGTTGAGCAGCATCTGGGTGGCGCCGGCATAGACGATCACGGCGAAGGCCAGCGCCAGGTGGCGCTGGGAAATCCAGCCGGCGGCGAGCGTCGACAGCAGGCTGCCGGTGACCATGCCGGGCGCCATGCGCTTGAAGATCGAGGTGTCGATGCCGCCAAGACGCCAGTGCTCGCGCACGCTGGAAGCGGAGGTGAAGACGATGGACGCCATCGCCGTACCCAGCGCCAGATGCACGATATGGTCGGGCGCATAGCCCTGCAGGGTGAAGATGGCCGCCAGCACCGGCACCAGCGTCATGCCGCCGCCGATGCCGAGGAGGCCTGCCAGCACGCCCACCAGCGCGCCGGCACCCAGGTAAACCGCGAACCAGGCCATCAGAACTGGCTGCGCAGGCCGACGAACAGGCGGCGGCCGGGCGCCGGCTCGTAGAAGCGACCGTTGCCGTCATTGACGATGACCGAGCCGGCATACTGTCGATCGAACAGGTTGTCGACGCGGCCGAACAGGTAGAAACGGGCGGCGGCGGTGCGGAACTCCTTGCCCAGGCGCAGGTTGAAGGCGGTATAGCCGGGCGCGGCTTCCGAGTTGATGTCATTGACCCAGGTCTTGCTCTCGGCGCGCATTTCAACCGCCAGGGTGGTGGCTTCGGCGACGCGGGTTTCGGCCTGCGCATACAGCGCATGGCGCGGCACGCCGGGCAGGCGGTTGCCGGAGGCCACGTTCTGCCTGGCGCCGGCGGCGGTGGTGCTGGTGAAGTCGCTGTCGAAGCGGGCGTCCAGCAGGGTATAGGCCAGGCGGGTGGTGACTTGCTCCCAGTCGGCCTTCCAGCCGACTTCGATGCCGCGCCTCTCGACCCGGTCTGCATTCTGGAACACGGTGCGGCCGCCCGACACCGACTCGGGCACGATTTCATCGCGGCTGCGGGTGGCGAACAGCGCCAGGTCCAGGGTGTGACGGCCGCTGCGCGACTTCATGCCGATCTCGGCCTGGTTGCTCTTGGAAGGCTTCAACTGGAAGTTGGGGCCGGTGGCGGTGCCTGCGCGGTAGGCGCTTTCGGCCAGGGTCGGCGTCTCGAAGCCGGTGCCGAGGTTGCCGTAAAAATTGACATTGTCATTGGCATGCCACACCAGGCCCAGCACAGGGCTGGTGTTGCGATAGGTGACGTCGCCGCTGTCATTGCGGCCATCGCCGGTGTACTTGTCGCTGACCGAGAATTTCACTTCGCTGACCCGCACGCCGGCCTGCGCCTGCCATTGCGGCGAAAACGCCCATTCGATCTGGCCGAAGTAGTCCAGGTTGCGCGCGGTGTCGTCCTCGTTGCGGCGCAGTGCGCCAGGCGTGCCGGCATTGTTGACGAAGCCCTTGCGGGTTTCCTTCAACCGGTCGGCTTCCACGCCCAGCGTCCATTGCAGGGGCATGTCGTTGAGGCGGGTCTTGTGCACCCAGTTCAGGCCGACGCCGCCAAAGCTGCGGTCGAGGTCGACCACGCCGCCGGCCGAAGTGGTGAAGCCGGTCTGCGCGTTGCTTTGATTGCCGGCCATCGACAGGGTCTGGAACACGTCGCGCCGGCCAGCGTAGACGCGCGCATTGATGCGGTCGCTCGGCGACAGGTCATGCTCGACCACGATGCCGGCCTGCTGCTGGTCTATCGTCTTGCGGGTATTGAACTGGATCGCAGCCGGAATCACCTGGCGCGGATTGCTGCCGAAGGCGGACCGGGTCAGCCCCAGCGGGTCCTGCGACAGCGGCTGGTCGAAGCTGTTGAACACGCCGGTGATGCGGGTGGAGGAAGACGGCCGCGCCACCACCTTGGCATTGACCTGGGTCCGCTCCGCGGCGCTATGGTCGCGGTAGCCATCGGTGGTAAAGCGCGACACGTCGAGCAGCGCGCCCAGCGTCTCGCTGCCGCCGCCGACCGACAGGTCGAGATGGCGCTGGTTGTCCGAGCCGATGCCGGCGGCGACGCCGAATTTCGGGGTGGGCGACACCGGCGGATCCTGGGTGAACACCTGCAGCACGCCGCCGGCGGAATTGCCGTAGAGCTGGGCCAGCGGTCCGCGCAGCAGTTCGATGCGCTTGGCCGAGGTCAGGCTGATGGACGAAGCCTGGCCCTGGCCATCCGGCATGGTGGCCGGGATGCCGTCGATCAGGATGCGCACGCCGCGCACGCCAAAGGTGGAACGGGTTCCGAAGCCGCGCACCGACAGCTGCAGGTCCTGCGCATAGTTTTCCCGGTTGCGCACCTGCGTGCCCGGCACGGCCGACATCAGTTCTGACAGATTGACCAGCGGCGAACCGAGCCGCATGGGATCGACCTCCACCGCATCGATCGCGCCGGGCACATCGAAGCGCCGCTGCTCGCTGCGGCTGCCGCTGACCACGATCTCGCCCAGGGTGGGATCGGAAGATGTCGCCGTGCTGGTCTGCGCCTGTGCCGGCACGCCGGCCGCTGCTGCGCACAACGACAGGATGGCCAGGAAAATGGTGGTGGGACGCGGACTGATAGGCATGGCTCGAGATTGGCAGGTGGGCAATTTTTTGCGGTCAGACATTCTAACTGCGCAGGGCGGGCACGCAAACTTTTGGTGCATGAACTAACAACACTGGATGCGTGCGTGCAAATCCGGGCTGCGCATTCTATGGCAGCATCACCGGATGTCTGAACACGCAAGCGCTGCTTCGCCAGCCGGAACGCCGTGGCTGCCACGGGCTTTTTTCGATCGCGACACCGAGCTGGTGGCCCGCGACCTGCTGGGCTGCCTGCTGGTGCACCGGGTCGACGGCGTCGAACGCGTCGGCAGGATCGTCGAAACCGAAGCCTACCTGGGCGTGGGCGACCTGGCCGCGCATTCCAGCAAGGGCGTCACGCCGCGCACACAGGTAATGTTCGGCCCGCCGGGCCATGCCTATGTCTACCTGATCTACGGCATGCATCACTGCCTCAACATCGTCACCGAGGCCGAAGGGCAGGGCACCGCGGTGCTGCTGCGGGCGCTGGAGCCGGTGCGCAACCTGCACGGCAAGACCAGCGGGCCGGGTCTGCTGTGCAAGGCCATGGGCATAGACCGGCGCCTGAACAGCCACGACTTCTGCAGCCCGACGCTGCATGTGCTGCCGCGGCCGGCAGGCGAGGCGGTTGCGGTGGTGAAGCGGCCCAGGATCGGCGTCGACTATGCCGGCGAGTGGGCGGCACGACCGCTGCGGTTCTACCTGGAAGGCAATAACTACGTATCACGCAAATAAGACGGCGACCGGGCTGTAACTGTCTTTTACCAACAACACCACGCAAATTGTTACCCATGGTCAATAAATATTGATACAGATCAATTTTTAACATTCGTCGTGGATACGATAATTGCTCACCAGAAATAATTAGGGAGCACGCCATGCGGATGAACCTGCCAGTCACCCAGCGCGAATATGAATTACAGGATGGCCAGGCGATCGTCTCCAAGACCGATACCCACGGCAACATCACTTACGTCAATCCCTACTTCATCGAAGTCAGCGGCTTTGCCGAAGAGGAATTGCTGGGCGCCCCGCAAAACCTGGTGCGCCACCCGGACATGCCAGTCGAAGCCTTCGCCGATATGTGGGCGACCCTCAAGGACGACCGTCCCTGGACCGGCCTGGTAAAAAACCGGCGCAAGAATGGCGACCACTACTGGGTACTGGCCAATGTCACGCCAGTGCGCGAAAACGGCGTGACCGTCGGCTACATGTCGGTGCGCGGACGCCCCGACCGGGCCGCGGTCCGGGAAGCCGAGACGGCCTACCGCGCGCTGCGTGAAAACCCGGGCTGCGCACTGATGGTGCGCAATGGCCGCATCGTCCGCAGCGGCTGGCGCGGCCGGCTTGCCGCCCTCGCACGCCTGCGGCTTTCAACCCGCATCGGCCTGGCCATGGGTGCGCTCAACCTGCTTCTGGCCGGCCTGGCGATATCCGGCTGGATGGAGGGCAACGCAGGCTGGCGCATTGGTGCTGAAATCGCCGGCATGGCGATCTGCCTGGGCTTGTGGGCCAGCCTGCATGGCCGCGTCCTTGCGCCGCTGCGCGACGCGGTGCAGGCGGCGCGCGCCATTGCCGGCGGCGATCTGGCGACCAGCTTCAACAGCAGCAATGACGACGAGATGGGCCAGCTGATGCAGGGCCTGCAGCAAATGAACGTGAATCTGCGTTCCATCATCGGCGACGTGCGTGCCGGCATGGATACGATGCTGGTGGGCGCCCGCGAAATCGCCGCCGGCAACATGGACCTGTCCGGCCGCACCGAGGCGCAGGCTTCCAGCCTGGAAGAAACCGCGTCCAGCATGGAGCAGTTCGCTTCCACCGTGAAGCAGAACGCCGGCCATGCGGTCAATGCCAGCGAACTCGCCGGCAAGGCCTGCAGCATTGCCGAGCGCGGCGGCGCGGCGGTCGGCGAGGCAGGCGCCACCATGCAGGAGATCAGCCAGGCGGCGCACCGCATCGTCGACATCATTTCCGTCATCGACGGCATTGCCTTCCAGACCAATATCCTGGCGCTGAACGCGGCGGTGGAAGCGGCCCGCGCCGGCGAACAGGGCCGCGGCTTTGCCGTGGTGGCCTCCGAGGTGCGGGCACTTGCGCAGCGCTCGGCCGCCGCCGCCCAGGAAATCAAGGCGCTGATCGACGACTCGGTCAGCAAGGTGGACAGCGGTACGACCAAGGTTACCCAGGCCCGGCGCACCATGGAGGAAATGACCACGGCCATTACCCATGTCAGCACGCTGATGGCCGAGATCACCGTGGCCAGCAAGGAGCAGAGCCAGGGCATCGACCAGGTCAACCAGGCGGTCAACGACATGGACCAGGTCACCCAGCAGAATGCCGCGCTGGTGGAAGAAGCCGCTGCCGCAGCCGCCAGCCTCCAGGATCAGGCGCGGCGGGTCACGGAAGCGCTGTCGGTATTCAAGGACAGCGGCCGGAGGTAACACAAAGGTATTGTGGCCACTAAGTTAGCTTGGCCCATTCGCTAGAAGTGCCACAATTGACCAGAACAAATAAGAAGCCTCTTCAGCGGGTACGGAAAGACCAAAAGCGGTCCACCGGTACATTGTCGACGCTACCTATGAAACGGACGTCATAGTCAGTCTGCGGCTGCAGCACATTGAGCGGGATAATAGCGGCCGTTGAAGGTCGTTCAAAGTTTTCCCGGTCGGTCTCGTAAGTCAGTAGTCGTGTTGGCAGCGGTGTGCCGCCGCGCGGATTGATGGTGAAGCTGCTGACCTTAATGATGGAAGTGATGTTGGCATGGACGCTAACCGGATAACCAACCTCATTACGGTCCGGAATTGGGTCAGGCTCCTCCTGGTTGGAATAAAAGACTACAGGAAGATTTTGCTGATCTGCGATAGGGTAGGTAGCCATGCGGCCAGTCCCTAGTCCACCCCGGTTCAAATCGGTGCTACCGAAATTGGTCGTGAAGTAGGTATAGCCGCTACTGCCGGTGGCAATGCCCGCGCCGGCTTCCAGGAATTTGGGTTCCATGATCACAAAACGATGATAGATGGCGGTAATCAGTTCTTCTGCGGCGTTGACGCCGCTCTTGTCGCCAGTGGCCGAAATGACTTCGCCATACGCATAATCGCGATCGTTGACTGGCAGGGTATAGCCGGCCGACTGCAGGCGCTGGAATACGGTGGCCCCGGTGAAGCCGCGCCGCGTGGACACTTCATCGTGCGTAATGAAATCGTTGATGGCCTGGTAGTTCGAATGCGCCAGCGCCGCCTTGTCCACCTGCGCATTGCGCGCAACGGGCGCCAGGCCCATCTGCTGGCGCCGGAAGTTGAACCAGTTGAAGCCATCGGCTGCCATGTCGCCGGTCTGCCGCGGTGCCCCGGCTTCATTGAGAACGCTGAACGGCGCGCCGCCGTTGCTGACCACGCCATCCGGCTGCAAATTGCCCGTTCGATCCGCGCCGCCGCCGTCGCTGCCGCCTCCGCCGCCGCAACCCGTTGCCAGCGCAGCGACCAGAAGAGAGATCAGCCAGGCGCTGGCTTTGCGGTTGAATTGGCGTGGCGTATTCATGGCATTCCTTGAACGAAGTGGGACAGTCGCGTTGTGCCTGTTATGGCAATCAATGTCTGCGGTACATGGCGGCGCAGCGTGGAGGAAAAGGCGCATCTCGGCAACCTGGTCGGCATCCCCATGCCAGACACTTCGACGATGAGTAGCAATCCGCCACGCTATTGCACAACATTATCATGCAGCGCGCTCGCAGCCGGCAGGCGCAGCGCCGGATCTTGACCTGGCTGCAATGCTGGTCCGGACGCAAACCCTGTTGCCCTCTACAATACCGGCTGGCCGCATTTCGCACGCCCGATCACCTCATCCCGACCCATGCCGTTCGCCTCATCGTCCGATCTTCGTTCTTTCCTGCTGACTTTGCTACTGGGCCTGGCTGCGGCCGGCCTGTGCAATCTCCTCCATACGCCCTTGCCATGGATGATAGGGCCGCTGTTCGCAAGCGCCGCTGCCCGCATGGCCGGCATTGCGCTGTTCTGTCCGGCCCAGGTCAGGCAGGGCGGCCAGTGGGCAATCGGCACGGCGCTGGGCCTGTATTTCACGCCGCTGGTGCTTGGCGTGCTGGCCTCGTATGCGGTGTGGATCGTGGCTGGCCTGGCATTTGCGATGCTGCTCGGTCTGGCCGGCGCCTGGCTGCTGTCCCGGCTGTCGGACGTGGACCGCGTCACCGCCTTCTTCGCCATGGCGGTGGGCGGGGCGTCGGAAATGGCGGCGCAGGGCGAGCACCACGGCGCCGCGGTCGACCGCATCGCCGCCGCCCACAGCCTGCGCATCATGATGGTGGTGGCCATCGTGCCGTTCGCCTTCAAGTTTCTCGATGTGCATGGCGCCGATCCCTTCGTTCCCGGCGCCCGTGATGTGCACTATGACGGCCTGGCGCTTCTGGTGCTGCTGACCGCCAGCGGCGCACTGCTGCTGGGGCGCCTGCGCTGGCCGAACAACTGGGTGATCGGCCCGCTCGCGGTATCGATTCTGCTCACCGCCTTCGGCGTGAACCTGTCTGCGCTGCCGGAATGGATGACGCATTTCGGCCAGCTGTTCATCGGCATTTCCCTGGGTACCCGTTTTACGCCGGAATTCCTGCACACCGCGCCGCGCTATCTGGCCAGCGTGGCGCTGTGCGCATTGCTGGCCATCCTGGTGGCGGGCGGATTCGGCCTGCTGCTGGCCTGGGTCAGCGGCATCAACCCGGCCACCGCCATCCTGGCCACGTCGCCGGGCGGCATCGCCGAAATGAGCCTGACCGCGCGCACCCTGCAGCTGGGCGTGCCCATCGTCACTGCCTTTCATGTGATCAGGATGTCGGTGATCGTGCTCACCATCGGCCCGCTGTTTCGTTCGCTACGCTACTTCCAGGAGCGGGCAGACGCCTGATGCAAGGCGCAGCGGGAGCGAGGGAGCGAGGAACCGGCAGCCGATGCGGCTGCCTCGCCGCCTGGCGGGTGAACGCCATGCGGCAAGCATCAAACGTCAGGGTTGAAAGCTGGCTGTCAGGGCTGCAGCGTCTCGAACACGCCCTGCGCCCGGTTCTTGCGCACATTGTCCCAACTGAACACCTGGCCGCTCATCGCAATATAAACGCCCGCCGGCAGGGTTTGCACCAGGCCGAAGGCCATGCCGAAATTGAACAGCGCATCCGAATTGGCGATGTCATAGGGGATCATTGCGCCGGTGATCACGATGGTCTTGTCCATCCCCGCCGGCCCCAGCAGGCGCGCGGTCTCCGGCATGGTATCGGTGCCGTGAACGATCACCAGCCGCTGTTCCGGCGCCCGGCTGCAGGCCTGCAGGATGCGCTCGCGGTCGGCGTCCTGCATGTCCAGCGAGTCCAGCAGGGGCAGTTGCTCCAGCCTCACCGGCTGGCTGATGCGGCTGCGGGCAATGACCGTCGGCAGCACGCTGGCGCCAAAGCCCAGCTTGCCGGCGATTTCATCGTAGTGTTTTTCAAAGGTGCCGCCGGCGGCAAGGATGCAAACGCTCATGACAGGGCAGAAGGAAGTGGCAGACCGCGGCTATCATAGTCCAGGAGCCTGCGCGGCAGAAGGACCGGCGGCTGCAACGCGCGAGAAAGCGGTTCGATTCGGTATTGCCGCCTGCGTCCGGGGAACCACCCTGGCTTGTCGCTGCGACCACACCTCCCTCGTTTTTCGCAGGTTTCGCATCGAAGCCTGTTGCCGTGCAGGCTCCCACCCGCGGCCACGCGAAAATTTTGCCGGGTCGGGAATTTCCGGCATGAATCATGAATCAAAGCATGGCATCCGCCTTTTCCCGCCCGGCGAAATTCGCCTGTCAGGCACGCGGCGAATACCGCTACACTGGCATCCTGCAAGCCCTCCTTTCCCTTTCGAACATGAAACCCGTTGCTCCCGGAACCGTTATTTTCCATCGCTATCGCGGCTATGGCGTGATCACCTCGGTCAACCTGTTGACCGGGTGGATCTCGGCGCGTTTCGGTGCGGAAGGGCGTACGCTGGACCTGAACCTGTCGTCCGACCAGGTGCAGCACGCGGATGGCGAGCCGATCCTGTTCCGGCGCCAGCCGCCGGCGCGGATGCCGCATGCGCGCCTGATGGAAATGGTGCGTGAACTGCACCGCGCCGGCTACCAGCGGCTCTATTTGTACAGCTGGCCCAAGGCGTCGGGCCTGCACTGGCGCTGGCATCTGTTCACCGGGCCGCGCAACTGGATGCAGCGGCCGTGGCGCGAGGGCTGGTATGGGTCGGGCGCCGAGTACAACCTCAATCCCATCATGGGCTGGGGCGACGCGCCGGGCGCCGACGCCCAGGAACTGGGCAGCGCGCTGGCCAGGTTCGATCCGCAGGGCATGGCCCAGGCCCTGGGCCGCGACCAGGACCATACGGCCTGGTTCGAGATGGTATGCGAAGCGCTGCTGCCGGACTACGCCTTCAGCCTGGGATGGGACCAGCGCCAGGCGCAACCGGAAGGCCTGCCGGTGATCGCGGTGCGGCGCGGCGTGCCGGACTATGCCGGCCCGGCGCTGCCGTGGCCGCCCGGCTGGGCCGGCCTCTGGACCAGCGTGCCGGCGATCCGGCTGCTCAGAATAAATCCGGCTGGCGTCCCGTCCGACGACGTTCGTTGATCTGCGCAATCGACAACTGGCGCGGACCGGGCAGAAGCCGCGCCGTCTCGCCGGCATTGACCAGGCCCGGCTGCAGCACCTTGAGATAAAAGCCGGTGGCGCCGCTCTGGTCCATCAGCCTTGCCGCATTGGCCAGGCCCATCTTCACATTCAGCTTGAAGCAGGGCGTGCGCACTTCGCTGACCTCCATCAGCAGCCGCCCCAGCGCCAGCCGGTCGCCCAGCCAGACATCGTGTTCCAGCAGGCCCTCAATGGTCAGGTTTTCGCCCAGCGCGCCATAGTCCAGCGCCGCGTCGCCCTTGCCGGCGCGCCGCCGCTGCGCTTCCCAGAAGGCGTAATGCTCGACCGGATAGGCATACACCGCCTTGTTCGGGCCGCCGTGCAGCCTGCGGTCGGCCTGGGCATCGCCGTCCAGTCCCAGCCGTCCCACCACCACCGGCCCGGTGCGGGCCGACTTGTGGATACCGGTCGCCACATGGCGTTGCGCCGCCGCCTGCGCGCCGAACAGGCTGCCCACAGGGGCGGTATTGACGCTGACGATCACCATCCTTCCTTCTCCTTCATCCTTTCAGGCGCTTTGCGCCTGCCCGGCTTGACGACACCGGCCACATCGATCCGCGCACCGGCTTGCGACACCGCGCCGCACCTCGTCATGGGGCCATCCATCCTGGTGCCGCCCGAGCCGTTCGGGCGCAGAGCGCCCTGGCCCTGTGCAGGGCGCTCCGCCATGCACCACACTGGCGCTTCCAGAACGCAATTTTATGGCATGGCTCTTGCTGAAACGGGCGGTCAACCACACAGGAGCAGCCATGGACCGCATGCAAGTCACCAGCAAGATACTCGCCGCCAAAGTCAGGAAAGGCCTGCAATGGCGCGACATCGCCACCCGCATAGGCCAGAGCAAGGAGTGGACCACGGCAGCCTGCCTGGGCCAGATGACCTTCACCAAGGCCCAGGCCACGGCGGCCCAGGACCTGTTCGAACTGAGCGACGAGGAAGCCGCCTGGCTGCAGATCGTGCCGTACAAGGGATCGCTGGCCACCGCGGTGCCGACCGATCCGCTGATCTACCGCTGGTATGAAATCGTGAATGTCTACGGCAGCACCATCAAGGAACTGATCCACGAGGAATTCGGCGACGGCATCATGAGCGCCATCGACTTTTCCATGGACATCCAGCGGCAGGAAGATCCCAAGGGCGACCGCGTTAATGTGGTCCTGTCCGGCAAGTTCCTGCCCTACAAGACCTACTGAGCCGGCCCGGAAGCCTTGCCCTCGAGCGCTTCCGGATTGAGCACATTTTTCGGCTCGCCCCTGGCGAAATCGACGACATTCTGGAAAGCCGCGCCGAAATACAGTTCGTAGCCATCCTTTTCCACATAGCCCAGGTGCGGCGTGGCCAGCACGTTCTCCATGCGCAGCAGCGGGGAATCGGGCGGCAGCGGCTCCTGCTCGAACACATCGATCGCGGCCTGGCCCGGGCGGCCCTGCGTCAGCGCCGCTTCCAGCGCGCCGGGCGCAATCAGCTCGGCCCGGCTGGTATTGACCAGGATGGCCGTCGGCTTCATTGCGGCGAGGTCGGCTGCCTGCACGATGCCGCGGGTGGCGTCGTTCAGGCGCAGATGCAATGTCAGCACGTCCGACTGCGCAAAGAATTCCTCCTTGCTGGCCGCTGCGCCGTGGCCGTCCTGGCGCGCCGCCTCCAGACTGGGCGCGCGCCCCCAGACCAGCACCTTCATGCCGAATGCCTTCGCATAGGACGCCATTTTGCGGCCGATCTTGCCGTAACCCCAGATGCCCAGCGTCCTGCCTTTCAACGCCACGCCGAGCCGGTTATGCTGCGGCGCCAGCGAGGCGGTCTGCCAGAGTCCCTGTTTCAGGTTGGCGCTGTATTGGGTGATGCGGCGGCTGGCTGCCATCACCAGCGCCCACGTCAGCTCGGCCGGCGCGGTGGGATCGCCGCTGCCTTCGACGATGGTCACGCCGAGCGACGTTGCGGCATCCACGTCCACATGGCCGCTGACCTTGCCGGTCTGGGAAATGAGCTTCAGATTGGGCAGTTTCTCGAGCAAGGCCCTGGAAATCGCCGTGCGCTCCCGGATCAGCACCAGCGCCTCATACGGCGCCAGCCGCACGGCCAGTTGCCCGACGCCACGCGCGCTGTTGTTGAACACCTTGACCTCATGCCCGTCCAGCAGACGGAAACAATCGAGCTGTCGGACGGCGTCCTGGTAATCGTCGAGAATCGCAATTTTCATCAAGAATTCCTGGAATCGGGGAGTGCATTGTGAGAGAAAGAATTGTTTCGCGGGAAATGATAGCCCGCCTTTACCGAAAATGCAGAAGACGACCAAAAATGGCGCATTGCAGCAATTTCCAGAATAAAATTCTTCAATAAAACAATATGTTATCCATTAATAGCCTACTATTTCAGTCGGCTACTATTTCCTCCAAACTTGTGTTTGGTCATTGGATTTGCAAAAAAGACAGGTGTACAATCACCCACCATTTTGAGCAAGAGTCCGCTTTTCACCCTTGAGCCTGACGCTGTTTTCCAGCGCGGGCGGCGCGGCAGATTGCTAGCGTTTCGACAAGACCGCCGTGGCGCACCTTGCTGCGCCAGCAACAGCGACGATCCTGCCGTGCCGGGACAGATTTTTTTTATTGGCATTGGAGGTAGTACTCATGAATCAGCCTGTAATGAACGGCGTCACCGCCGTCGAGGCCCCGTCTTACGTCAAACACCAGAAACTGATCAGCTGGGTCGCGGAAATCGCCGCACTGACCAAGCCCGACAGCATCTATTGGTGCGATGGCTCCGAGGAAGAATATAACCGCCTGTGCGCCCTGATGGTCGAAGGCGGCACCATGCAGAAGCTGAACCCGGAAAAACGTCCGAACAGCTACCTGGCCTGCTCCGACCCGTCGGACGTCGCACGGGTTGAAGACCGCACCTTCATCTGCACCGACAACAAGGAAGATGCCGGCCCAACCAACAACTGGATGGCCCCGGCCGAAATGCGCGCCACCATGAACGGCCTGTTCGATGGCGCCATGCGCGGTCGCACCATGTATGTGGTGCCCTTCTCCATGGGCCCGCTCGGTTCGCCGATCGCTCACATCGGCGTGGAACTGTCCGATTCGCCCTATGTGGCCGTCAACATGCGCATCATGACCCGCATGGGCCGCGCGGTGTACGAGGTGCTGGGCAGCGACGGCGAGTTCGTGCCTTGCGTGCACAGCGTGGGCGCGCCGCTGGAGCCGGGCCAGAAAGACGTGGCATGGCCATGCAACCCCACCAAGTACATCGTCCATTATCCGCAGACCCGCGAAATCTGGTCCTATGGATCAGGCTACGGCGGCAACGCGCTCCTGGGCAAGAAGTGCTTCGCGCTGCGCATCGCTTCCAACATGGGCCGCGAAGAAGGCTGGCTGGCCGAGCACATGCTGATCCTGGGCGTCGAAAACCCGGAAGGCAAGAAGCACTATGTCGCGGCGGCTTTCCCGTCGGCCTGCGGCAAGACCAACTTCGCCATGCTGATTCCACCGGCCGGTTTCGAAGGCTGGAAAGTCACCACCATCGGCGACGACATCGCCTGGATCAAGCCGGGCGCCGACGGCCGCCTGTATGCGATCAATCCGGAAGCCGGTTATTTCGGCGTTGCACCGGGCACCAACAGCGACACCAACTACAACTGCATGGCATCGCTGAAGGACAACACAATCTTCACCAATGTCGCGCTGACCGATGACGGCGACGTCTGGTGGGAGGGCATGACCAAGGAGCCGCCGGCGCACCTGATCGACTGGCAGGGCAAGGACTGGACGCCAGCAATCGCCAAGGAAAACGGCCGCAAGGCAGCCCACCCGAACGCGCGCTTCACCGTTTCGGCCACCAGCAACCCGGTGCTCGACCCGTCCTGGGACAACCCAGCCGGCGTGCCGATCTCGGCCTTCATTTTCGGTGGCCGCCGTTCGACCACGGTCCCGCTGGTCACCGAAGCGCGCGACTGGGTTGAAGGCGTCTACATGGCTGCCACCATGGGATCCGAAACTACCGCTGCCGCAACGGGCCAGCAAGGCGTGGTGCGCCGCGATCCGTTCGCGATGCTGCCATTCGCCGGCTACAACATGAGCGAGTATTTCCAGCACTGGCTGGAAATCGGCGAAAAGCTGAGCGCTACCGGCGCGACCCTGCCGCGTATCTACTGCGTCAACTGGTTCCGTACCGACGAGAATGGCCGCTTCGTCTGGCCGGGTTTCGGCGACAACATGCGCGTGCTGAAGTGGATGCTGGAACGCATCGAGGGCAAGGCTTCGGACGGCGTCGAACACCTGTTTGGCGTCACGCCACGCTATGAAGACATGCACTGGGACGGCCTGGAATTCGGTCGTGACAAGTACGAAAAGATCACCTCGATCGATAACAGTGCCTGGGAAGACGAACTCAAGTTGCACGCTGAACTGTTTGACAAGCTCAAGCACAAGCTGCCGCCGGCACTGGAAGCTGCCAAGGGCAAGCTGGAACAGCGTCTGAAGGCCTGAGGAACTAGGTAAGGGCGTAGCGCAGTTGTTCAGCAGGCGGTTGGTTAAGCGCCTGCTGAACATTTCCAGCGGCAAGCTATACGCCATGAGTAATCCTGGCGAACAAAAGGCGGGTAGAGGAGACACACAAGCGCGGCAGGGGAAACCTGGCCGCGCTTTTTATTTTCTCCTGTCAGGAATCCGCATGGCCGTTCTCATCATTGTCTATGACCTCAGCCCGGTTGGTGCTCCCTACTCTGACCTGGTCATTGCAATCAAAAAATTTCCATGGGCGAGGCTGTCGGCAAGTAGCTACGCAATCACCACCAATCTCACTCCTCAAACCGTATTCAATCAGTTGCGTCCCCTGGTGGATAGCGCAAGCAATCTATACGTCATAACCGGGCATAAGCCATTTACTGGCTACGGCCCGGAAGCTGTCAATAAATGGCTGCAGCAAATGTGACTGCAGCCAGTATCCGTCAGCAGTCCATGCTTGAGCCTATATCCGACGATGATGTAAAGGCTGACAAAAGGTCATCAATGCGCTCATAGGAACAGCAGCAGAAAAATACTCCCTCGGAAATTTTTGGTGTAATTAAGCGATCATCTGGTCTTCCACTTTCGATGCAGGGACTAGAGAATCTGTGCAACTTGCCAGTTCACAAACAGTCTGTCCTGCCTGAAGCCAAGTTCACTTACCTCCGGAGCTGCAATGTACATGGTCTACTGGACTGAAATAAGCGACGAAGCCCGTATCCCTTTTCAGGAGCTATTTCCGCAATCTGATTTGCGCGCTGCACTTGCGTTTATGGAAAAATTGCGGCAAAGGCAGCGTGCAGGAGACGGAATTTGCTTCGTGGTGATGTCTTCGGAAAATCCGGATTCAGTCGGCCATGCTGGAGCGGCCGATCCGCATCCAGACTATAAATGGCTCAAACGGCGAAAACAATGAGTCTGCGCTGACAAAACCATATCAGCGCTGCTCATTTAAAAAAAAATTCATTTTACTCAGCAGGAATATTAATGCCTTGGTCCTTCAACGTCAGCACCACGTTATTGCGGCCCATCTTTCGGATTTGACGCGACTTCTGTGTTTGCTCGTCGTCCACATTTTGCCAGACAAGAGAATTACTCGATCTGACAAATTGATCCAACGGGTTGGTATTGAGAGCATTATCGCGGCCTTGATTACTGCCATTACCACTGTTGTCAACGATGGTGCCGCCCTTGCTCGAATCATTGGATGACGGCACATCTCGATTGCCGCCGCTATTGGCCTGATCAGGGCCGGCTGGAGTCTGTGGAGTCTGGCCGGAAGAATTTCCCGAGTTATTTCCCTGATTGCCGCCATTGTTGGCATTACCACCCTGATTTCCGGAATTACCGCCATCACTGCCGCTATTGCCGCTATTGCCGCTATTGCCGCTATTGCCGTTGTTGCCGTTGTTGTCGTTATTGCCTGTTTGATCTCCACCGTTACCGGTATTGCCACCCTGGCTTCCCCCACTGCCGCTATTATTGTCCGGGTTTTCCGGATTGGATTTTTCCCGAATAACACCTTTCGTATCCAGTTTGGCAATTTTGTAATTCGCCGTCACATCCCTGCCATTTTTGTCAAATATATTGACGTCTTTTACCTGCAGCGTTCGATTTCCTACTTCACTCGAATCAAATACCTGATTGGCAACCAGCCTTTCATCAATCGCCAAGCCATAATTGCTGGTCGAAGCGGATCCCGGCAATTCAGGAAGCAAACCGGAACTGCTTGATCCATCGAAAATGCGATCATCGGCAACAGCCTTTACAACGATAGGCCGCTGATTTATTTCGACTGTTACTGAATCCTTTACCATCGGCTTTTCGATCAGATAACCCTGCTGGTTCGACCAGACGTCTCTGTATGCAATTTTTGAATAGGATCCAGCATCTTCCCATGATTCAGATATGGCGGCAGGCGAAAATTGCACCGCTGCGGCATTGATGTTTTGATCGGAAAAGTAATATTTTCCGGCAGGAGAAACCGATTGCCCATCGTAAACCTTGCTTATATCCTGATCCAGTGAATAAACGGTAATCGGTTTCAGAAACGATTTCAGAAGCGGCAGGGAATAACCATCGTATCGATACCATTTATCCGCGAATTCAGGTTCGAGAGTGGCTGTTTTCAGATCGCTATACGTCAGTTTCCTATTGATGCTCGCAGTGTCGATATCGCCGAAATTCAATCCAGTGACAGTTGACTGTCCAGTGGTGTCATTGGACCAGTAAGCGTTACTGACCCTTCCGCCGTAGAAATTTGTTCCAGCTATGCCGCCCGATACTGATGCGCTGGTATCACCAGTCAACTCAATTTTTCCTGTCGCAAAAACCCGTTCCACAGATCCCATATTGAAGCCGACAATCCCGCCCAAGCCGCTGTTTCCGGAGACAGTGACGTCGCTATAAGCGTCGATAATCTGGCCCCTAACAAGACCACCGTCTTTCGTCCCCATACTATTTGAGCCGACCAGTCCACCCGTGAAAAGCGTTCTACCGGAGGTCATGATGTTTGGATCGCCTTCCGCGCGCACATAGCCGGTTGCATACACATTGGCGAGAACGCCACCATCGTTATCTCCAATGAATGTACCGACCGTGTCGCTTCCACGGACGTATGCATTGATCAAGCCCAGGTTCCTGATTTCACCTTCAGATTTACCGATAAGGCCGACATAATCCGTGGTCGGCCTGTTGATGTAGAGATTGGATATTGTGCGATTCATGCCGTCCAGCTTCCCGACAAATGGATTTAAATATGACGCTCCTATAGGCGTAAAGCCGGCGCCTCCATTCCAGTTCCTGGTTTCGCTCGCATCGATATCACGGCCCAGCGCATATTGACCGGAAAGATTCGTACTGATTTTCTGAAGTTGATCGACGTTATTCACCAGCATCCATAAATTGTATGGCGTCGTGATGAACCCGTTGTACATCGTGGTGTCTGTATAGCTGGCAACATTGGTGTACAAGTCAATTGCGCCATTGTTTTCCGCGCTTAATTTCCCTGGCCCTGAGAATTTCACGCTTCCCTTTCCGGAGCCAGCAATATCGGCATAGGCCAGCAAGCCGCCTGCTCCGACAGATACCGCCTCATTAATGGAAATATCGCCTACTGCCTTAAGGGAAAGCTTGTTTGCAGCTGAAGAGAATATCGGTTTATCGACGACGAGGTTCCCTATGCCATCTGCTCCGGTCCCAAGTGCGTTGATAATGACCTTGCCTTTTTGCAGAGCCCGATCCAGTGCATTCTGGTGGATATTGCCCCAACCTTCGCCAATCGTTGCATTTCCGGCATTGACTGTCCAGGCGCCGTTCTTTCCCGCTGCGCCATTGGCATTAATGACGGCATCTGGATCGACATTCACAGTGGCGGCCGAAGTGCTTATCTCTCCACCCTGGTAATCCACACCTGATACGTCCAGCGTGCCGTTGACGGAGACACGTCCGCTATGCATGTCTGCCGATAATTCTATTTTTCCTGCCTTGTTTTTCAATGCCTGGGCTTCAATGATGCCTGTGTTGTTGACGACAGCGCTTTGAGCCTGGTCCAGGCTGTTTGCGCCTCTGGCAACCAAAGAAACCGTACCTCCCTGCGCCCTGATTTTTTTTGCATTTTCCACCAGGGCGGCAGCCGTTTCTTTGGAGATCGAATAACCGACCAGGGCATGATTGCTGAAATAGAGCGTGGCTTCTGCACCGGCTCCCATGAGTACAGATCCTGTCGGAGAATCGATGGTCCCATCGTTTCTCACCGTATCCGACAACATCACCACATAACCACCTTCGACAGCCGTAAACGAACCCGAGTTGGCGACGGAACGCGGCGTATTGCCATTTTTACGGAATGTATAATTGCTGGATAAAAAATCGGCGTCGCTGATGTCCAGGGTACTGGCCACGATGCCGCCAACATTTATTTGGGCATTCTCCCCAAATAAAACACCATTCGGATTAACGATAAAGATTCGGCCATTCGCCATTAATGCACCGTTAATCGTACTACTGTCCACTCCTGTTACGCGATTCAAGGTAATGGCGGTACTCGACGGCTGATTGAAGCGGACAGTCTCTCCCGGTGCGATATTAAATTGCTGCCAGTTGATCACTGCCTTATTACCGGACTGATTGATTGCAAGCGAATTATTCGAAGAAGTGATCTCCACGTCGCCAAATGCGACCGTGGGGTTCTGGGGTAATGCATAGGCGTTCGATGAGAAGATGCAGCTTAGGGTCATGCAGATGGGCAATTTTCTAAACCGAAATACATGAGAGTGGTTTTTCTGCAATTTTTTTTCAGGATGAAATGCAGTGCATTTTTTGTTCATCATCGTCGCCTCACAAAATGTGTACGGAAAACCGTTATTCGTCCAATCTATGCATTTCGATCCATTTGGAGAAAAATGATTAATAGAGAAAAACATAGTTTTCTTTTGTAGAACTTAAGGTTGAACACCGACTACGGATTTTTCGTTAATCGTTTATACTTTCCGTTTATCAGCACATCATCAGCACACGATAAGAAAAATATCGTCATTAAAAGGAATCATGAATGAAGACAAGAGCAGCAATTGCATGGAAAGCCGGTGCGCCATTGACCATCGAGGACGTTGATCTTCAAGGGCCAAGAGCGGGCGAAGTGCTGATCGAGGTGAAGGCCACCGGTATCTGCCATACCGACTACTACACCTTGTCCGGCGCCGATCCTGAAGGAATTTTTCCGTCGATTCTCGGGCATGAAGGCGCCGGGATCGTGGTCGACGTGGGGCCGGACGTGAAATCGCTGCGGCCGGGTGACCACGTGATTCCGCTGTACACGCCGGAATGCCGCCAGTGCAAATTCTGCCTATCGCAGAAAACCAATCTTTGCCAGGCGATACGCGCCACGCAGGGACAAGGACTGATGCCGGATGCGACCTCACGGTTTTCCATCGACGGCAAACCGGTTTTCCACTACATGGGCACCTCGACCTTTGCCAACCATATCGTCGTGCCGGAAATTGCCGTTGCAAAAATCAGGTCGGATGCGCCATTCGACAAGGTTTGCTACATCGGCTGCGGCGTGACTACCGGCGTGGGCGCAGTGCTTTTTACGGCCAAGGTGGAGGCGGGCGCGAACGTGGTGGTGTTCGGCCTGGGCGGCATCGGCCTGAACGTGATTCAGGCGGCGAAAATGGTTGGCGCCAACAAGATCATCGGTGTCGACATCAACCCGGACCGGGAAGCCATGGCGCGCAAATTCGGCATGACGCATTTCGTCAATCCCAAGGAGGTCGGGAACGTCGTTGATCACATCATCCAGCTCACCGACGGCGGTGCCGACTATTCCTTCGAATGCATAGGCAATACGACCACCATGCGGCAGTCGCTGGAGTGCTGTCACAAGGGCTGGGGCCAGTCCATTATCATCGGCGTGGCGGCGGCGGGCGAGGAAATCAGCACCCGGCCATTCCAGCTGGTGACGGGCAGGGTGTGGAAGGGCTCCGCCTTTGGCGGCGCGCGTGGGCGTACCGATGTGCCGAAGATCGTCGACTGGTATATGGAAGGCAAGCTCAACATTGACGACCTGATCACCCATACCTTGCCGCTGGATCGGATCAACGAAGGCTTCGATCTGATGAAGCGGGGTGAATCGATCCGTTCCGTGGTTCTTTACTGAACATGGCCCATTGCAGGCGTCATCGGCCGGCGGCAATCAGGGCAGACATGCCATGACGCTACCGATGCGCGACGGCGTGGCGCCCAGCTTTGTCATTTTGCCGGCAGGATGCAATGGCACTCTGCTCGACTTCCTGACGCAGCAGTTTCCGGCCATTTCCCGCGCGGTCTGGCAAAGCCGGCTGGCGCGTGGCGAGGTGGTGGACGACCGCGGCAGGGCCATGCAG
>Ga0308161_1002134_pt1 | contig 21721 bp, 23 predicted proteins | sample PhyFR2_FD_201034 | JGI IMG/M metagenome (GOLD analysis project Ga0308161, IMG submission 201034) | Phyllosphere microbial communities from UC Gill Tract Community Farm, Albany, California, United States - DLSLF.R2 | ecosystem: Host-associated > Plants > Phyllosphere > Unclassified | place: USA...
TTAATGAGACAGGCACTGCCAGCAATGGAATAAGTGATGCTCTCCAGCTCCGTAAAAAAAGTACAACGACAATAACAACAAGAACAATTGCCTCAAGTAAAGTTGTTGCCACTGATTGAAGAGAGGCGCGAACAAATACAGTCGGATCATAAGCAATACGTGAGCTTAATCCAGCAGGAAAATCACCTTCAAGCCGTTGCATCGTTGTTCTCACTGCTTGTGCAACATCAAGCGCATTAGCGCCAGGGCTCTGAATAATTTGAAGCGCAACAGCCGGTTCGCCATCAAGCAGACTACGTAGTGCATACGCATCAGCACCCATTTCGATGCGAGCCACATCCCGTAAACGGGTAACCTGTCCATTATCGCCAGTACGAATAATAATATTACCGAACTGCTCTTCGTCAGTTAATCGTCCAAGTGTGTTTACTGTTACCTGGAAAGCCGCATTTGAATTGGGCATTTGACCGACAGAACCTGCCGCAACCTGCACGTTTTGTTCACGAATTGCGGCAACGACATCCCCCGCCGTCAGCATTCTGGCAGCAATAAGATCAGGATCAAGCCAAAGCCGCATACTGTATTCGCCAGCGCCCCAAACGAGGACATCGCTGATACCGGGTATCCGTGATAATTCATCCCGAACCTGGAGATAAGCATAATTGGAAATATAAAGGGGATCGTAACGCTTATCCGCAGATAATAAGTGAACCACCATCAGAATATCTGGTGAGGTTTTTTGAGTGATAACGCCTTGACGTTGTACTTCTTCAGGCAAACGAGGCAGTGCACGCGAAACTCTGTTTTGCACTTGAATTTGTGCCATATCGGCATTCGTTCCTTGTGCAAATGTGACGGTAAGCGTCATACGACCATCGGTTGCCGACTGTGAGGACATATATAACATGCCCTCAACACCTGTAATGGCTTGTTCAAGTGGTGCAGCAACGGTTTCAGCAATCACCTTTGGATTAGCGCCTGGGTAAGATGCTGTCACTTGAACTGTCGGGGGCGTTACCGCTGGATATTCACTCAGGGGTAACTGGAAAAAAGCGACAATCCCCCCGAGAACCATCAGAATAGAAAGAACAATAGCGAAGATTGGCCGTTCAATGAAGAAACGAGGAAATTTCATGGCTTATCTCCTGCAGTTTGCTTCTCTGTAACTTCGACAGGTTTGCCATCAATTCCGACTGACTGTGGCTTAACGTGCATACCTGGACGAATAAACCCTTTGACGACGATACGTTCACCTGGCTGCAAGCCTTGCTCTATGACACGTAAACCGTCCACGGTAGTGCCTAATTCTACCGGTCGATACTCTGTCTTATTTTCTTTATCAACCACTAATACATAGCGACCACCTTGATCGGCACCAATCGATAGATCGGATATCAAAACTTTAGGCTGTGATGGCCCCGTCTCTAATTTGATTTTGGCAAATAAGCCTGGCGTTAATTTTCCATCAGGGTTATCGATAACAGCACGGATACGCACGGTTCCCGTTTGACGTTCAGCACCATTGGAAAGAAAATCAACACGACCCTGTCGCGAATAGCTTTTGTCAGTAAGTAATGCGATTTCTACTTTTGCGGCTGGAGAACTGTTGAGCTTAGCATTGGCTCGATTTGCAGCGAAAAACTGCAAGTAAGTACGTTCGTCAATATCAAAATAGACATACAGAGGGTCAATTGAAACGATTGTCGTCAGTGGTGTAACACCGCTGGCAACATAATTCCCTTCAGTCACCAAAGTTTGACCCACACGCCCACTAATTGGCGCGGTGACATGGGTAAAACTTAACTCAAGCTGTGCTGATTCAAGCTTTGCTTTGGCTGCATCCACCTGTGCTTTTCTGGCATTCAGTGTGGCAATAGCAGTATCGAGATTAGCGCGCGAAACAATTTTTTGAGCAAACAATTTTTCAGTACGAGAATATTCAGCTTTAGCCAGCATCAATGCGGCTTCTGTTTCTCGCAAACCTGCTTTAGCATTATTAAACGCCGCTTGTAACACCCGTGGATCAATAAGAAATAGTTCGCTGCCCTTTTCGACAAAATGTCCTTCAGGCATATTTACTTTCTGTATATAGCCGGCAACTCTTGGACGTAATTCGACGTGATTAACCGCTGTGAGTGAGCCCGTGAGTTCTGCAAAGGGGGTTATTGGCCTGACAACCACTTCGGCCACTGGAGCAGAAGCCGGTGCTGTTGGCGCCGCCGGTGTGGAGTCGACTTCTTTGCAGCCAGCAATAGCTAGCGCAAGGCTTATTGCCGCTGTGAGCAGTGTTATTTTTCTGACGTTCATCATGTTACCTTCCGCAACTGGAGACGAATGGGTTTTGCTGAGCCTTGGCAGCTCCTGCTGTATTTATCCGACTTGCCACGCCTGGAAGGTCAAGTATTTTTTTGCGAAAAAAAATATAAATTTCCAGAAAATACACTGATTATCAGGTAAAGACAGTATAAATAGTTAAAGTAAGGATGACTTAAAACCCATTAAAAATTATCAGGCCGCTTAGAAGACATTAAAAAACTCAGGAAATTATTTGTGCTAAAATAATATTAACCGCACTTATTAAAACTTATTATGGCAGCGGATTTTTCGTGTTACTTCATCTGTGAGAAGTTTTTTGATATCGACGAATTTCGGGACGGCGATGATCGGGTGCCCGATGAATCGTATCTTACGCATAGCGATCTTCTCAGGTGACATAATCAGTATGCAGGAAGGTCTCTGAACGTGAATGGGCCGTTTTGGTGGGATACTTACACCACATGCTGTTATTCATTATGATATCCACTTCCGAAAAGAGTCCACCGGGCTGAACGGCTCTACTTACAGGCTTATTGAATGACACTGAATCTGTTCTGTTACCTGCTGCTGGCCCTGGCGGCCACCGGCAGCGCATTTCTGCCTCACCCAGTGGTGATGTGGTTCCTGCTGGCCAGCACACTGACATTTCTGATCTACGGCGGAGATAAACTGGCTGCCCGCAAAAGCTGGCGGCGGGTACCGGAGTCCACCTTGCTGGTCTTTGGCTTGCTGGGAGGATGGCCCGGCGCGATTGCCGGTCAGCAACGCTTTCGCCATAAAACGCAGAAGCAGCCCTTTAAAACGTACTTCATCATCAGTGCGGTGCTGAATGTGGTGGGGATGATCGCGATATATCATTTCTCTCCGGCCTTATTCACGCTCGTTTCGGGCTGATTAATCCCTGAATGCACAGCGCGTCTGCAAGCCATCAGCGCCCTGCACCCCCCTTTTTTGCGGCGTTTAACCGGGCCGTTTTGTTACCAGGGAAGCGGGTTATTCATCCTGACACGGGCGTGATGAACATCTCATTTTATGTATTACGACTGGACAGAGTGTTTAGGGAGATGCTAGTTATTAACGACGCGTGAGAATGAGTTTAGATTTACAATAAATATAAACGCTTCTCATCAGCCGGAAAACCATACAGTAATGTTTTGGGTCACCGAATCATTATTATCAGGGTAAGTGAATTGACAGCCCTCAGAGACATTTTTGTCTCTGAGGGCTTTTTTTATTTTTTATTACCGAGGAGTCATTAAATGTCTAAACAGCGTCGTCTCTCAAGAATTTTTGCAAAAGATGGTAAATCCGTCACGTTAGCACTGGATGGTTACCATTTCTCAATTAAAACAGAAGGAATAGATAATACGATAAACCAGCTTCCTGCTCTGGTTGAAAAGGGTCTGGACTGCGCGCTGGTGTCTTATGGCATGCTGAAAAATTTTCCAGCTGCACTGAATAACATTCCGGTGATATTACGCGTCGATAGTACGGTAAGTATTTTTGATAATAGCGTACCGGATACCACCCCCGTCTTCTCCGTTGAAGACGCACTGAAAGTCGCGGCTGAAGGCGTGGTTTGCATGACCTTCCCGGGCGCGTTTAACGAAGAGAAAACCCACGTTATGGCAATGCAACTCGCCCGGGCGGCAGATCGCTGGAATATGCCCCTGATTGTAGAGTCACTTCCCTACGGATATGCCGTAACCAATGATGATTCTAACAACCCGACCGTCATTGCCGCATCCGCCAGAGCGGCGGTAGAACTGGGTGCTGACGTCATCAAAACACGCTTCACAGGGACTGCCGATGACCACCTGATTGTCGAAGCAGCAGGCGTCCCTGTCCTGGCGCTCGGCGGCCCTAAAACAGATATCAGCGGTTACTTTACGTTCGTTCAACACTGTATGCAGGCAGGGGCAAAAGGCGTGGCCGTGGGGCGCAATATCACTCAGGATCCACAGCCTGAAAAAGTGGTGGCCGGCCTCAATGCCATTATCCATGAAAACGCGACGGCGGAAGACGCATACAGCCTTTATATGGCCAGATAACATCGGATATCACTATGTTCTTAAATAACACCATCATTCCCTCCATCAGGAAATATAAAAACTTTGATAAAGCGCTGTCCAGCGCATCGGAATATGTGCTTCTGTCAGAAGCCAATATCGGCAACCTGCAATCCCTGATTGGCAAATGTCATCAGGGGGGTAAAAAAGTATTAATTCACCTGGATTTGCTCGGTGGATTTAAACCTGACCCTGCGGGGATCAACCTGCTAAAAACCTACTATAAGGTCGATGGTGTTATTTCCTCTAACCTTTCAGCATTGCGCCATGCCAAAAAAGAGGGATTACTGACTATTTTTCGGGTTTTACTCATCGATTCGCGATCGCTGGATCAGTCAATCGAGATTGTTAAACATAACCCTCCCGATGCAATAGAAATTTTACCTGCTGAATATGCCTGCCAGTGCCTGGCGTTGATTAGCCGGAATTTAAAAGGCTTTGACGTGGTATTCATCGCGGGGGGATTTGTTAAGCGGCAATATCTTGTCGAAAAGATATTCCATGCCGGTTTTAAAGGAATAACCACCAGCGAACCTGGCTTATGGTAACCAATACGGAGTGCACGCTAATGAATGATGAATACGTCATGGGCATTGATAATGGCGGTACCTTTACCAAGGCCGCTATCTACGATCGCACAGGCAAGGCCGTGGCCAGTGCGGCAAAATCAACGCAAATGTTAACCCCCAGACCACACCATACTGAACGTGATATCGACGAACTATGGGCAGCCAACCTTGAGGTGATCAAACAGGCCCTTCAGCAGTCAGGTATCGATGCCAGACAGATCAAAGGTATTGCTATCACCGGCCATGGCAACGGGCTCTATCTGGTTGATGAAAGGGGGCGCCCGGTTCGTCATGGCATTATCTCTACCGACAGCCGGGCAAAGCAGCTCGTGGAGAAATGGCAGAACTCGCCTGAGTTTATGTCTCATATTCTGCCTAAGACCATGCAGTCCATCTGGGCCGGACAACCCGTTGCGCTGCTGGCCTGGCTGAAACAGCACGAACCTGAATCACTGCATAAAACGCACACGATTTTTATGGTGAAAGATCTGATCCGCTTTTACCTGACCGGAGAAGCCTTCCTCGAACTCACCGATCTTTCGGGTACCAGCCTGATCAATGTACGTGAGCGTGATTATGATGATGAGTTGCTCACCTGGTGGGGCCTGGCCGATGTGCGCAATAAATTGCCGCCGATTAAACGCTCCACAGACTGTTGCGGCACCATCTCCGCGGAAGTGGCCCGTCTGACTGGCCTGCAGGCGGGAACGCCGGTGTCCGGTGGCGTATTCGATATTTCTGCCTCCTCTGTTGCCTGCGGGATCAACAGCCTCGATAAGCTGGCTATCATCACCGGGACGTGGAGTATCAACGAGTACGTCACCGATCGTCCGGTTATCGATAAAGCGCTGTTTATGACGTCGATTTACCCGATTGAGGGAAAATGGCTGATCACCGAAGCCAGCCCAACCTCTGCCAGCAATCTGGAGTGGTTCATTAATAATTTTATGGAGAGCGAACGCGAAAAAGCGGCCGCAGAGGGCATCTCCGTATACGACCTGTGCAACACACTTTTCTCCTCAACCACCCCCGAAGAAAGTCACCTGCTGTTCTTCCCGTTCGTATTTGGTTCTAACACCATTGCCGATGCCTCAGCCGGATTTATCGGTGTGAACAGCTTCCATAAAAAAGCGCACTTCCTGCGGGCGATTTATGAGGGCGTGGCGTTTAGTCACCTCTATCACACTGAGCGTCTCCGCCACCTCAACCCGGCGTTAAGCCGAACCATCCGTATTGCCGGTGGGGTTACCCACTCCCCGGTGTGGCTCCAGCTGTTCGCGGATATCTTCCAGTCCACGCTCGAGATTGTCGACGTCAAAGAACACGGCACATTAGGCACCGCCATGACGGCCGCCGTCATGGTCGGCTGGTTCGACGACGTTTTTGCGGCGTCCAGTGAGATGGTCCATGTCGCGCGAACCGTGATCCCCAACCCTGCCAGACAACAGATCTACCACGACAAATACCAGCTTTATAAAAACCTGTTATCGGAGATGCAGTCTCCCTGGAAAAGCTGCAGCAATTACGTTTCACATTAAGCGAGGAAAGCATGGATCTGAACTTAAAAAATCGTACGGCTATCGTCACCGGAGGCGCATCCGGGCTGGGCAAAGCGCTGGTTTTGTCACTGGCGAAGGAAGGGGTCAACATCTGTTTTACCTGGCAGCGCAACGAATCCCGTGCGCGGCAGCTGATTGAACAGGTGAAAGCAACAACCCCGGTGGAGATCATGGCTGTGAAAACCGATCTCTCCGACGAACAGAGCCGTCATCAGCTGTTCACCACCTGCATTGAGAAACTGGGTAAGGCCGACATTCTGGTGAATAACGCCGGGATCTGGTTAAGCGGCTATGTCAGCGAATTAACCCATTACGACTGGGACCGGGTCATGAACGTCAACCTGAAAGCCGTCTTCCATCTCAGCCAGCTGTTTGTGAACCACTGCCGTGAACGGGATCAGGCGGGCAGCATTCTGAACATTACTTCTCAGGCCGCGTTCCATGGTTCCACAACGGGCCATGCACACTATGCGGCCAGTAAAGCCGGCCTGGTGGCCTTTTCAATCTCACTGGCGCGCGAAGTCGCCAGGCAAAACATCAATGTGAACAACATTGCCGTCGGGCTTATGGATACCGAAATGATCCAGAGCCACATTGAACAGAATCCTGACTATTACCTCAGCCGTATTCCCGTGGGCCGGGTGGCACGACCCGATGAGATTGCCGACATCGGTGTCTTTATGGTTTCGCCTAAAACCAGCTACATGACGGGAGCAACTGTGGATGTCACTGGCGGTATGTTGATGCGTTAAATTTTGGAGAATGACTATGAAATGTCTGGCGATAGCCGATCTTTTTATTAATACCACGATGATGGAAAACGGGCTGAAGGCGCTCCGCGATAGCGGCATTGAGGTAGACGTGCGCGAATGGTCGCACCCGTCGGTAGAAAAGTTGCAGCAGGATAATCTGCAGGTTGAACAGCACGGTTCAGAAGCCGTGATGTTACCTGATTCACTGCTTCAGGATGCAGAAGATGTCGACATCCTCATCGTTCAGTTTGCGCCGGTCAACACGGCAGTGCTGAATAAACTCCCAAAGCTGAAAATCATCGGCGTACTGCGTGGCGGCGTGGAAAACGTCAATCAGGAGGCTGCCAGTGCACGTGGCATTGAAGTGATGAATACACCGGGACGTAATGCACGCAGCGTGGCTGAATTTACCGTCGGGATGATACTGGCGGAAATGCGCAACATAGCACGCTCCTGTGACGCGCTGCGCGATAAAAGCTGGCGGGCAAAAATGCCTAATCAGCAGGCCATTCCCGAGCTGGGCGGCAAGGTGATAGGCCTGGTGGGGCTGGGCCACATTGCCCGCCTGGTTGCAGGCTTTCTCAGGGGCTTTGGTACGCAGATTATTTTCTATGACAAATACGTAGCCGGTGATGAATGTTATGAAAAAGTCGACTCGCTGGATGAGCTGGTAAAACGCGCCGATGTGGTGTCGCTACACGCGCGCCTGACGCCGGAAACCACGCATCTTATCAACGCTCACCACTTCAGATTAATGAAACGGAGCGCAATTATAGTCAATACAGCGCGATCGGGTTTAATTAATGAACAGGATCTTATTGCGGCGTTAAAGGCAGGCGAGATCATGGGTGCCGCACTGGATACCTTTGATCATGAACCGCTGCCTGATGACAGCGATTTCTATTCCCTGAAAAATGTCACCATTACGCCACATATCGCAGGCAGTACCATTGATGCGTTCAGCCACTCACCGAAGTTATTTTCTGAGAGGTTACTCAGGAAAATAAATTAACGCCGATAACTCGTCGATCTTTATCTGCCCGGTCAGGCGCGGAGACATGTGTGCCCGGCCGGGCCTCTGATTAAGGAATTATCATGGATATTATTAACAGCATTATTAATCTGGGGGCATCAGTCATGATGCCCATCATATTTTTTATTATTGCCCTGTGTTTTGGGGTCAAGCCCGGTACCGCATTTAAAGCCGGCATGCTGGTCGGGATCGGTTTTGAAGGCGTTGGGCTGGTCATCGGCCTGCTACTGACCAGTATTGGCCCGGCTTCACAGGCGATGGTAGAGCGTATTGGCCTGACACTGACGGTGGTGGATACCGGATGGCCGACCGCATCGACTATCGGCTGGGGATCCCCGTTAATGTTACCCGTGGTGATCGGCTTTATCATAATCAATCTGGTCATGTTGCTGCTGAAAATAACCCGAACCGTCAATATTGATATTTTTAACTACTGGATATTTTTGATTATGGGTTCAGTGGTTTATGCAGGCACCGGCAACTACTGGCTTTCAGTGGGGATCACCTTCGGGATATTTATCTTGACGCTGGTAGCGGCAGACATGACCGCCCCTTACTTACAGAAAAACTATAACCTCAAGGGTATTTCATTTCCCCACCTGACCTGCATTGCTTACGTTCCTTTTGGTATTGCCTGTAATTATATTATCGATAAAATTCCCTTTATTAATAAAATTAACTTCAACCCGGAAAGCATTAATAAAAAGTTTGGTGTATTTGGAGAACCACTGACGCTGGGTTTTGTTCTGGGCCTGATGCTGGCGTTTCTTGCCGGATATCCTATCTCCGCCGCCGTTTCCCTGGCGATTAAGGTATCGGCCGCCATGCTGTTACTGCCGAAGATGATCGACATCCTGGTGCAGGGGCTGTTGATCGTTCGCGATGCTGCAGAAGCCAAACTGAAAGCAAAATTCCCCGGCCGTGACTTCTATATCGGTATGGATACCGCCCTGCTGATTGGTGAACCGTCAGTGCTGGCTACCGGCCTGCTGTTAATCCCGATGGCGGTCGTACTGTCCATCATTCTGCCGGGTAACCGCGTGCTGCCGTTTGTCGATCTCGCTTCACTGATGTTCCTGCTGGCAATGGTAACGCCATTCTGCCGGCGCAACATGTTCCGCATGTTTATTACCGGCACGCTGATCATCACCTGTACGCTGTACGTCGGGACGGACATTTCGAAAGAGTACACTCAGGCCGCAGTGAACTCCCATATTCCGGTTCCCGAGGGTATGTCCGAAATTACCAATATTGTCGGCGGTGCGACCACCCCAGTCGGCTGGCTGGCGGTGAAATTCGGAGAGCTGTTTAGTTCTGCGCCCTGACGATAGCGCTCTGCCTGGAAACAGGCAGATTGCCCCTAAAGCATGTCCAAAACGCGAACAAATGACATTTATGACAAAGATGTATCAGAGTCGAGTAGCTTGAAGCGGCAGCCTTGCTTAACCAGTTCAACACGATTAGCCAGAACGAGTGGATGTAGTAATGGCTGGTCATTATGCTCCCCGCTAAAATTGACCTGCAACCGCTCAAGAGCATAGTGAAGCAGTGGGACTCGTTGATGAATCAACAGCTTTCCATCATCCATTGCATAATCACTGGCGATAATATTTTGCTGAACAGCACTCAATCCCGGGTTGGGGATTACAACGGCCGTTATCACCGTATTCCACTCAATATCTTGTTCACGCCCGTGTTCCGAAGCATCAAGCAGATCGGGCACTCCGCGAAATCGACTCATTACAAAATCAAGATAATCGCCTTTCTTCTCGCAATAAGCCCGCACATGCCAGCGGATACCATCATAGACTAGTGTATGCGGAACAATATTACGCCCCGTGTTTTCTTCGGAGCTAAGTGATACATAGTCCACATCAACTCTTAATTGATTGCGTGCGGCCTGTACCAATCCTCTGACAATCAGCGGATCAATGTGACGCGTTGGCACATTCAGGATGTCAATATGACCAAAACCCATGTCCATTACAGGCAATGTCATATTCCTTTCATGCTGCTGTGACTGTTGCTTCTCCTGATGCAATAACGTGAGGTACTCATCCACCTTTCCTTCACTAAACATCGGCACAAAATGAACAGTCGGCTTATAGCCCCTGAGTTGTGCGTCGTATTCCAGACCACAGGGGGAGTGAAAGCGAATGTAGTCTTTAATCACTGTTGATGCCTGCTGACGACCGATATTGAAGGCAGAAGAAAGATGATTTGAAGTCAAACGCCCCTCCCACTGCAACACAATTTCAAGTAACCGAAAGCGTAACGTTTGATCCCAGGTGACCTCTTTCACTTCCATATGTGCTCCAAAATGCGACATGTGTATTTAACCAGTATCGGAATGCTATCTATGGCCAATTATACTGAACCTGTTCACAACATATAGCGCAATTCAGCATAAATTAAACCTTAAAGTATTCACTGGTATCTCAACAGGTGACGATATGAAACTGGAATTAGCACGCAGTATTGAATTAGGAAAAGACATTTCAGCTGATAATGCAGATAAACTATTTCAAAATGGAACTATTACATCAAAGCACTTCTTTGAATGCCCGGAAGAAAACTGTCATGCTCAGGTAACCTGTGCCAATTTGGATAAACCTAAAAAACTAAGAAAACGAGACCCTTACTTCAAATTTGTATCCGAACATCGCACAGGCTGCCCTGTTGAAGCAGAAAATGACGAGGACTTAAGACGGATAAAAACAACATGGGATGATCCTGAGGCATTACCCTTCATCTGCGATGATATGATTGATTTGGATTTATCAGCACCAAGCAATCGAATCGTACATGATCTCAATACGGATGATGACGAGCAAGGCGTCATAAAGAAAATACGTCCAGCTATGGCTGATGATGATGAGGAAAAGTTCAAGCGTCGTCATTCAAAAAAACGACTCTCAGGCCTAGTGAATGCATTTATCAACAAAGAAAATTTTTTCCTGAACACAGCCGAAGGGAAAATGCACCTCAGAGATTTTTTCATCAAGATTGGTGACAGCAAAGATCTAAAGGATTTTCAAGATGAACCCCGTATTTACTTTGGTAAAGCATGGCTCAATGCTAAGGAAAATTACTATCTGGTTCGTTTTAATGATGCAATGCGCTCAGGAGAAGTAAAATCCAGACCAACTTTTTTCATCCCTGCGCGTCTGATTGATAACTCTAACTATCGCCGAACATCTCGCGAAAAGCTGGATGAGATTGCAAAGGCATCCCCAATAAAGCCATTATATTTATTCATCTTTAGTGAGTTGCCACCGGTTAAAACAAATACAGAAAATTATATTAATTTTAAACTAGATGACTTGAATTATTTATATTTTCTTCCGTGGGGAAAATAAATAACAACTTTATAAAAATAGGATGCCATTTGAATGAACACAATTGATATTATAAAAGATTTATGGTTTTTTGATGATCACATAAAGAATGTGACTGGGCCATTGATTGTAGCTGCTTTAATATGGTCAATAAAGTCCTTAAGAAAATCCTTCAATCCATTAATTTTTATTTTCACAAATAACCTCTCATCAAACTTCATTAAACTTTCTACCGATGAAAAAGTAAACGCATTAAAAATAATACAAAACCACAACGAAAATGATGATAAACACTTAACACTCATCAATGAATACAGACTCAGAGACTGTGGCTTGCATTACCCCATACCTGTATTGAGAGTATTATTTGATTATGTCCATGATAACAACATTCGTCTCAACAGCACCGGCTTTTTATCTTTTCTTGACTGCAACCAGATTTTTAATTACGAGAGAAACACAATGCCAGTGCATTCAATAAATAAAACACTCAAACACACAGGTCTGTATTTAGGGGTTGTATTGTTTTTTATAATAAACTTTTCATACATACCATCAACACTTAAATCGCTATATCACTCTCCTTTTAATTTCACTAATGCAACAACAATTTTGAGTATCACCCTATTAGTCTCTGTATTAATTAGATTTTCCTACATAATGATTGAGCATGTTTTTTCATTTGCATGGGCTATTAATTTCTCAAAAAAAATGAATAAATATGAAAAAGAAATGAAAATTAATGAAATGATTATGAAGTTTAAAATATAGAAAAAAATAATTTTTATATAGTCACGTAAGAAATTACGTCTAAGGATACTTTTGAGTGAAATACTCCGTGCAAATAAAATTAAACTAAATCTATTCTGTTACCTGCTGCTGGCCTCAGCAGCAATGGGTAGCGCATTGCTCCCTCATCCTTTTTTGATGTGGTTCCTACTTGCAAGCACACTGACATGTCTTATCTATGGATGGGATAAACTGGCTGCCCGCAAAGGCTGGCACAGGGTGCCTGAGTTCACCTTGCTGGTGTTTGGATTGTTGAGAGGATGGCCAGGACGATAGTTGGTCAGCAACTGTTTCGTCATAAAATGCAGAAGCAGCCCTTTAAAACCTGGTTCATTATCACCGTTATACTTAGTCTGATTGTACTGCTGATAACTGCATTTTTCGTTGAATGATTTCATACAGAAACCGTGTCGGTGTCATCAAAGCACTGGCATCTTCATCGCGAGAACGACCCTAACCTGAATACTGCCTTTTCTGTGATTTGGATGTTATCGACGTCGGGCTAGTTAGCTTAGTCAGTAACCAGCCGGACCACCGTCACCAAAGTGCTAATATTCTTTCTCTTAAACCTTAATATGGCAATAATATTAGCACTTTCGTATGCTGTGATCTCCGCAGGCTGTAACTCGTCCTCGCTATCAATGCAGGTCAGATCAAAATCATGCATCATTTCCTGCGGGATTGCATCAACGCTAAATAATCCTGTCGCTGCGCTGTGGATAGCTTCAAAGCAGAACTTTTAAATTTACGCTTTGCGGTTAATGCAGAACTGCCTTCATTCTTTGCTGTTGAGCTATTGAGTTACTCTCAAGGATCACACCCAGCGATCAACCGTGCGCAGCTTTGATGGGCGCGTCGTTAATCCATTGATTAAGGCTTTTGCCAGCGACCTCTGCTGCAACATTAATAGCGGAATGGGTCTCTGGAGCAATGCGCAGACTAAATTTACCGCTCGCCGGGCGGAGTGGTTCACGCCCCTGTGCGGCGCAATAAGAAACATAGTCATCCACACTCACTTCAAATGCTTTTCGCAGTTCAACTACATTGTCAGAATGAAAGCCAATGATATCCCTGATACCCGCTACGTGTCCCACAAAGCAATGATCTTCATCACAATATTCAATCTTTGCCGAATAACGTTTATATGTCATGGTATTCATTATGGTGTTATTCCTACCGCTAATAAAAATGCCTTCGCATCGCGAATCTGGTACCACTTTAGCCTTTTTTCCTGCATGCCAAAATACTCTTGATGATATCTAAACGTGATATCACATAAAGCTTTTAAAAAGTCTTAGGCTTAATAGCAAAGCGAAGAAACCAGCGCAGATGCGGCGGGTAAACAGGAAGCAGTTAGGTGAATTACAGACACAAAAAAACCACCTTTCGGTGGCTTCAATGTTCATACGCTTTATGGTGCGAAGGCCGGACTCAAACCCTCATACAACAAACTGTTTTATATAGATAAAAAACATTAAACCCTGAAATATGCCCCCTTTTGTGCCCCCTATGCAATTTTATCAATCCTCATAAAATTCATGGAGTTATATTTACTGCATAAATTTCAAACAGTGCAATGAACTTAAATATTTTACTCGGTCAAGTTTCCTACCATGGATCCGAACCAAGCTCCCACAAAAAAAAGATTTTATGAAAAATCCTTCACACTCTACACCTTTCATTATTTATGTTTATATTCAGTTAATTAGGTGGTGAAGTGTGGGTGCATAATTGATTATACCCTTCACCATTGGTGTACTTTAGACGTAAAAAAACCGGCTTTCGCCGGTTCCGGGTGGTTCAGATTGCTGCCGGGTCATCACATTTTGGCAGCCAGTCGGTGTTACTCTCCTCAGTCAAATCCAGATTGGTCTGGATACCCAGCTTGGTTCGCCGCTTCAGGTAGTTCAGTCCATATTCCTTAAGGATACCGTCCAGCGAAAGCCCGAACATTTTCATGCTGAGCGGGTTCTTGTATCCATTCGCTTCCATATATGCCAGATAGGCGTGATACAGATAGCGCTTCGGCTGTGCTGGCCGGATGCTGGCATTCCCCATATAGAGCGCGTTTGGCTCCGGGGTGGTGAAAAGGTAGCCGCAGAAATCCATCATCGGATCCGCATCGCGCTTTATGCGCATCGCCTCATCCGAATTTTGCTGTGACTGAAGCAATGCACGCGCATCCTGCGGCTGGCTGAACCGCTGCATCAGCTGGCGCACGATAACGGCCAGTTCTCCCCGGATTTTCTCCTTCAGCTGAGGGTCACGCTCGCTGGCCGATACGATTTCCGGGAAGTGAAGGATGACCCGGCGGCGTGACACCCCGCCGCTGCGGTCGGTAAAGCGCATCGGGTTGTTATTCACCGCCAGAATAACCGCCGGAATATGGGTCGAGTAGGCATCACGGTATTTCGGGTCAACGGATACCGCATCGCCGCCGGTTATGGCCTTGATGCCCGCACCGTCACCGCTCCATTTCTCCTGGTCTGGCAGGATAATCAGCGAATAGCCAATGACCGCCGCGCGTTCACGTGAGGACTCCAGCGTTTCGATAGTTGCTGAGGTGGTATTATCCGTTCCGGCCAGCATGGTGGCGATTTCGGCCATGATACTTTTACCGCTGCCGCCGGGGCCGGTGATCTCAAGAAACAGCTGCCAGTCAAAGCGGTTTGCCAGCACCATGAACAGCGCGGCCAGAATGATGTCGCGCTTCTCTGCGCTGCGACCTGCGGCCCGGTCCAGCCACTGCCAGAAATGCGGCGCGTGGCTTTCCAGCGTCTCGCCCGGCACCGGCGGCGTGAAATCCACGTCGCTGACGGTGCGCAGCCAGTTGTCTTTATTGTGCGGGCTGAACGTTGCGGTGCGGGTGTCCAGCACGCCGTTACGAAAGCCAATCAGACGGCGTGCCGGCTCCGCCTGCTGCGGCACAATAAGTTTCAGCGTATCGACGATGTTGGCCACCTTCCCAGAAGAAAAGCTGGCTCCGACCTTAAGGAACAGCGCCGCCACCTCACGGCGAAACTGGTTGCCGGGCATCACCTTCCACGCGCCTGACTGGTAGCGGCTGAGAATTTCACCGCTGGAGTCCACGGCCAGCCGCTCATGATAATGTTCAGACACGCACTCAGCCTTGTCGCTGACGCTCATGCCCGAAAATTCCGCCTCGCTCATGGTGTTAAACGGGCTGGTTTTTGCCGGTGTGGCCGCCACAATCAGGGCCTTGCGGGTTTCATCCGCGCCGTTCTGAACAAAGGCATCGTTCCAGTCGCCAAATACCGGCGGCAGGGCAACGGTGGCGTTACAGGCTTCAGCTGCCCTGCGTGCTTTCGTCTGCCCGTCGCCGTTCAGGTCGCGGTCTGCGGCAATCAGCAGGGGCAGCGTGGCGTGTTTTTCCCGGACAAGGCCAGCCAGAGAAAGGAGGTTAACGGACGACAGCGCCACCCACACCTCATCGCCGGTGAGGTTATGCACCGTCAGGCCGGTGGCGTAGCCCTCCGCCAGCCAGATGCGCTTTGCCGGTTTACCGCTGCTGAGAACGTGGCAGGCGCCTTTCACCTGGCCGCCCTTCAGCGTGCGCTTTTCACCGGCGGCGTTAATCAGCTGAACGTTAACCAGCTGGCCGGTCATATCGTGCAGCGGCACCACCACATCACCCGGACGGTAGCTGATGGTCGCCACCTTCTGCGGCTTCGCAAGCGTCAGGGCATTATGCTGTGGCCAGCCCTTGCGCGACAGGTAGGCGTTACCAGTGACGTCTTTCGCCGTACTGACCAGCTGCTGCGCCAGGGTGATGGCCTCAGCGCGGGCGGCTTCATCATCAGCCGTGCTTTGGCTCAGGAATTCAGGCTGAACCGCTGGCAGCGCGCCGCTCAGTTCGCTGACGCGCGCGGCGGCCTCGCTCAGGGAAATACTGAGCGCCTTTTCCACAAGGGTGAGGCCGTCACCGGCCCCGCAGTGATTGCAAATCCACGTACCGCGCCCGTCCTGGTCATCAAAGCGAAAGCGGTCGTTGCCCTGACAGACCGGACAGGGCATATGACGGTTTTTCACCACCTTAAGTCCCAGCGCCGGGAGAATGCGGGGCCACTGGCCCCTTGCGGCGGTAGCCGCCTCTGTTACGGTCATTTTCATTGTTTTATTCTCCCTCAGTGCAGTACAGCCACGTCTTTCAGACGCCCGCAAAGTTCATCCATTACCACCTGTCCGAGAAAGGACAGGCACGGGGCGGCTTTCAGCGGCCCGGCGGCCATCAGGTCGGCCAGTAAAGCACACGCAATTTCCTGCCCGCGCTGGCGTCCGTGCTGGCGCAGATAAAACCCCTCAAGTTCGGTTTCAATGGCGTGTTCAAGACGCGCCAGCGTCAGTGAGGTATAGCGGTTCTGCTCATGGCACAGGGTCAGCCAGGCACAGGCTACCGCGCGGCGGTAGAGTGCGGCTTTTAATGCGGGCGTCAGGTGACGTTCTTTCATGACTGCACCTCCATGTTCATCCAGTCGTCGCTGCAGCGGGCAACCACTCCATCCAGCTGGGCGGTCATCAGGTAAATCAGGGAGGCCAGCTGCGCGCGCTGGTCAGCCGGTGGCGCTTCGTGGCAGTCCTGAATCCGAGTCAGGTCAGAAACCAGCTGGCAGACGTTGCGGATATGGTCGAGGCGGAGAATATCTTCATGAGAAATGCTGGCGTGGCTCATGCGCGCACCTCCCTGACAGGCCGGCGGGCGGCCAGAGAAAGAATATAGTCACGGGCAAGCGGCAGGCGCGCGGCGCGCTCACTGGCGGCCACGGTGCGAAGCATCTGAATACGGGAATGGCGCTCACAGCGGCGCAGGGCGGCAAAAACAAAGACGAACTGAATATGCGGGGAATGAGTGACCGTAGCCATGATGGCAGTCTCCATTGAGTAGCGGTTATCGCCACCACCGGAAACGCCAATTTCACTGGTGGTAGCCCGAACGGGGTTGGCGTAACCGGCCTCAATGGATACCGGCCAGCCCGAAGGCTGCCCCGCCCGGGCCACCATTACGCGGACGGTACAACGGATAAAAGACCGCTGCCCGAAAAATGGGTGCACTGAGGCATAGACACAAAAAAAGACGCGTGGCGCGTCTGGTGTCGCCATTGAGTTGCTCGAGACGCCAATCCCGGCTGCCGATTTTGCGACAGCAAAAAGAATGTAGCAGGAAAATGCCCCGGCAGGCAAGCCGGGGAAGCAGAAGAAAAATATCATGGGGTGCCTCAGCAGTCGGTGAGGGAAATACCGGCACGGGAAAGGGTTTCCACATTCGGCTGAGCGGATGAGGTGCCGGAGCACGTCACGCTGAACGCGATACCGGTGCCCTGAAAACGCTGAGCCTGCCCCGGTTCGTCCACCTCCGCAGCGACGGCCAGCGCCAGATTAGCGGCATCCTCCACGGACAGAGCGTGCGTCACGCCTTCAATGGTCAGCATAATCATGATGCGCGCGCCTGGCTTCGCGCGGCGATGCGGTCACTCATCCAGCTGCCCACTTCACTGGCAAGCCACGCCACGTTTTTGCCACCCAGCGATACCTGTGCCGGAAAGGCATCCCGGCTGATGAGGTCGTAAACAGTGGAACGGGATAACCCGCAGAGATGCATTACTTCCGGCAGACGGATAAAGCGTTCCTGTACGGGCAGTGATGCAGGTAAAACGGGAGCCGACGGGGCTGATGAAGACGGGTGAACGGCATTGTGCATTGCTACCTCTCAGGGTTCCGAAATAAGCCGGGCGGACGTGCCCGGTCTCTGGTAGCTCCTTATTTTGAGTATATTTACCCCTGAATCAACAAGTAAAAAACCGTGTGAGCCATGAGACAAAACGCCTGTTTTTTAAGCATGTAGACTTACTGCATACTGAGGGTTAACTAATGTTGATGAATAGTATGCTTGTAAAAAACACAAACCAGCTTCACCGGTTAATTGCATGATTTCTATCGAAATAAACATTAACGGTGTATCAAGCTATTAAATTTGAAAGTGAACGATGATGAACAGAGGGTGTAGAGTCATTTCTGGATTGTTCACCTATTAATTCCCTGTATTTACTATATTTTTCTTTATGGTGAAGAAAGGTGAAGGATATACACAGAAATAAGAATGGCATACAGGGCTTGTGAAGACCTTTCCTGGCTGGCCAGAAGAAGGGCTTTTTGTCTGGTCAGTGAGACAACGCCGTGAAGTGGTTCGGCTGTGTGAGCAGCGGCACAATTGACTTACCGAAACGAGCCAGACAGGAAACATCATGACAGACACCAATACGCTTACCGGTACTGATATCACCGCCTCACTGCCTGCTTCCACTCAGCAGGCGCTCAACAGGCTGAACCTGAAGAAAGCCGCCTGGCTTGATACCCGCAGCAAGCAAAGCGAGGGCGAAGCCATGCTGACCACCATCCGGCAGCGCAGGCAGGAGACAGAGGAAGAAGCACAGGCGCTCAACGACGAGTGGCGACAGCTGTTCAGAGAGAATAACGGCGCAATGACGGCCCGCATGAAGAAGCTGCGCCCCGAGATAGCACTGAGCCGCGAAACGTTTAACGAATTTGATGACCTGATTGCCGAACAGGAATACAAAAATAAAGCCCTCATGGCCGCTACGGCAGACATGGCGAGGGAGTATATCGGCGCGCACAATGATTTCACCGAAGAGTATGCGCTTCACCTGTGGGAGCAATTTATGGCGTCGAATGGCCAGGCGCTGCTGCAACTGCTGGGCCTGCTGAAAACCACCCTGGGCCGCCGGGCAGGTTCCGTCACCGGCGTTGTGAATTCAGTCAATGACCCTGAATCTGTTCTGAGACAGTTCATTGCCAAAAGAATCACAAAGCCCGCGCTGGATATGGATTCCCCGCCTGACAATGACCCGCTGCTGAAGCAAACGGGAGCATATCCGGCTCATGCTGCACTGGTGAGCGTTCATAACGCCCCGAGTCCGGCAGCGCTTCACAAACTTCGCGTTCAGCGTGAGCGGGCTGATAAGGAAAAGGCACAATGATTAAACCACAGGAAGCACTGAATCAGTATCTGGCCGCCGCGCAGGAATGGCAGGCGCTGCGCACCAGTCGTGAGGCAGCAAAACACCAGCTGGCAGCATTACTGACGTCTGAAGTGAAGCGTGCTGACTATGCCGGTCAGCTTGATGCGGTACGTGAACGGCTGGAGGTACTGGAGTGGCAGATTAACTGCGCGGCCCGCGAGGGCGTGCATGCGCAGGGCATGGTTCTGGGTGCATGCGTGGAGGACGGACTTAACGCATTCATGGCCGGGAACGGCAAAGCCCTGACAACTGCCCTGGCTCCCTTCCTCAACGGACGCGGTGGACTGGAGGTCGCGGCAAGGGTATTACGCACGGCTCTCGCCCGTCAGGCAGAAGCAAGTAAACCGGAACCGGCAGAAGCCTACCGGGATATTATTGCCGGGTCGGGACTGTACCCTGACGGCACGATGTCCCAAGACTGCCAGCAGGGTTACACAACAGCACAGCATTTTCGTTTCCAGCGCCGCCTTGCAAAGCTGGTTGCCACTCAGGGAAACGTATGACATGGCGCTGAAATGCCCGGAGTGTGGCGAGGTGGCCCATACGCGTACCAGCGCCTATGAGTCAGCCACGGTAAAACGGACCTGGTATCAGTGCCAGAATATTGAGTGCTCATGCACCTTCACCGCACTGGAGAGCGTGGAGAAGATAATCATGAAGCCCGGACGGACAAACGACGCCGGCGAGCTACCTGAGCCACCGGAAAGAAAGCGACAGGTTCTGGGGCGCTATGGTTCAGGCAGTCGCCTTTCAAAGCGCCAGCAGATCCCCGTCTGAAAGTTAAAGAATCACGTTCCCCCCGGCCACCGCGCCGGGATTTTTATGCCCTTTCTCTGGCTGGCCAGCCTTTAACTGGCAGTGCATGACTATGCCGCATGAAAACGCATGACTTTATGCGACTGGTTTTTCCCACTTAAGGCCAGCAGCAGCCTGCGCTCAGACTGTTCACGCAGGCGCATGAAAACCACTCCATAAAGCGGGCAGGCGTGGCGGGGGTACGAGCGCGCGCAGCGAGGTTTATATCTTTTGTAAAACGGCCTCGAATTCCCTTTTTAAATCCTCAAACTTTTCAATTAACCGCTCTAAATATTCTGAATTTCGGTATTGAAGAAGAGCATTCGTAAAGTCATTTAATGAGGCGTCATTTTCCAAAATCTTTTCGTCCAAGAATTTTTTGTATGAAATACAACCTAATACATTATCTAATGAATCACCTATATATTTTTGCTCTAGAGACCTAATGACCGGGAAGCCTAATGAGTTATGCCTTAGCTCAATAGATACATTCTTTATTAACTCAGTTATTAGTATTTCATCTTTGGTTGGAGAAAAAACAGACGAATCCCTATTCCTCCTGAATAACTCAGCCCAACATAGATATTGGCAAATATAATATCTAGTACTATCAAAATAATAGACATCAGATGTTAACGGATGATTACCTTTAATGTATAACAGCCTCCCTAAAACCCCATTAGCAGCACTAAGCAGAGTTAATCCCCACCTGCCAACTTCAAGTTCCTTAGCTTGTTTCAAATTATAAGCACGCTCTTCTTGACTTCTCCTCAATTCACTTTCAAACTTTAGCTTGCTTTTATAAGATTCAATCCCTCTCTTGTCCACGTGATTTAAAAAAAGCTTACAAATAAACCCTATTATTGCCAAGGAAACACTTGAAGAAATAAGTCCCTCCCAAAAAACACTCATTTCTCACCTCGCTCTAAGAGAGCATTAAAATCAAATCCAGGAGGATTGTGTTTGATCACATCAGATATTAATCTAAATGATCTAAATTGAGCCTCCCTCAATGCAGAGATATCTAAACTAGTCGTTAATATGCAATGATTTTCACCGCCTTTAACATATATCTTATTTGATATAGTACTACTTGTTGGTTGTATAACACATGAACCTCCATAATGGGATGTATTTGATTGGGCTACATAGCAATGTAAATCCCTAGCCGCCGCTTCAGTAATATGCTGATAATAGTTTATATCTTTGTTCCAAACACAAGCAAATAAAACATCAAGTTGAGATCGGAAAAGAGCTCTATGCTCAATATTAGCAAGTTCGAAACAATTATACGTTGAAAAAGATATACCCTTCCATTTTACTAAATGATAGCGTTGTTTATGGACTTTGGGCTCCCCTATTTTTAGCCTTAAAGATCTTAGCATTTCAACCTCACCAGGAGCATAGTGATTTTTTATTCTAAACGATAGCAGGCTTGATTTATGT
>Ga0308161_1002136_pt1 | contig 21718 bp, 22 predicted proteins | sample PhyFR2_FD_201034 | JGI IMG/M metagenome (GOLD analysis project Ga0308161, IMG submission 201034) | Phyllosphere microbial communities from UC Gill Tract Community Farm, Albany, California, United States - DLSLF.R2 | ecosystem: Host-associated > Plants > Phyllosphere > Unclassified | place: USA...
CGAGGGGACGGCCGCCGAGCATTCCGCTGCGTACGAGACGGCACAACGCGCGGCGACGGCTGCGGAGACCGAGCGGGAGGCACTGCGCGAGCGGCTGCACGCGGCGGAGCGGGAGGTCGATGCGCTCACCGCGAAGTCCGCCGCACTCGGCAGCGCCCTGGCCATCTCGGGCGGCGCGGCAGAGATCGTCAAGAACGGTGGTGACGGCATCCTCGGTCTGGTCGGTGATGCGGTGCAGGTCAGAGCCGGATTCGAGGCGGCGATCGCTGCGGTTCTCGGCCCGCTCGCCGAGGGGGTGCTGGTCGGCGATTCCGCCGATGCCTTCTCCCTCGCCCACGATGCGGCCACACAGCGCAGGGGAGTGGTCGACTTCGTGGTCGCCGATGCCCCGCGACCGACGGTCGATCTTCCCGTTCTCGAGGGCGTGACGCCCGCGGTCGACACGGTCACCGCACCTGACGGAGTGCTCGGAATACTGTCGCACGTGCTGATCGCAGACGGGCTCGACGCCGCCCGCAGCGCCCGCGCCGCACTCGATGTCACAGGCGATACCACCACGACGATCGTCACCACCGGAGGCGATGTCGTCACCGCACAGACTCTGCGCACAGGGTCGGGCGGCGAGCGATCCCGACTCGAGCTCGCGGCCGAGCGCGACGCCGCGAACGAGCGGCTCGCTGAGGTGCAGGTGATCGTCGACACGCTGCGCGAGGCGCGCGAGGAGGCGAACGAGACCGTCGAGGTCTCTCGTCGACATGCCAAGGACGCGCTGCGGGCTCTGCGCGAGCACGACGCAGCGCTCGCCAGTCATGCCGAGCAGGTGAACCGGATCACGGTCACACACGAGTCGGCGGTCGCCGAGTGCGAGCGCCTGGAGGCCGGACTGGAACAGGCGCAGAAGGCGGTCGAAGACGCCGCGGCGAAGGCGGAGTCCACGAAGGCGGAGTTGGACGCGGCAGTGTCGGCGCCGCGTCCGGTGCTCGACGCATCCGCGCGAGACGGTCTTCTGGAGACCCTCGAGCTCGCTCGCGAGGCCGAGGTGCGGGCGCGACTCGACATCGAGACGCTCCGTGAGCGCGTACGTGCCGCGCAGTCGAGGGTCGCGAGCCTGGAGCGACAACGCGAACAGGAGCGGGACGCCGCGGCCGAGGCCGCCCGCCGCGCGGTCGTCAGGCGGGCGCAGCGCGAAGCCGCCGCCGGTGTCGCGTCGGAGCTGCCGCGGATCCTGGATTCGATAGATCGATCCGTCACCGAGGCGAGGGTCGTGCTGGCCGAGGCGGAAGCCGCACGCTCGGCGCAGAACGAGGAGCTCACCGCACTGCGCGCGCAGGAATCGTCGCTGCGGGAGCGTCTCGCGGGACTGACGGAGAGCGTGCACGGACTCGAACTGCAGATCCACGAGAAGAAGCTCCACCTCAACAGCCTGCTCGAGCGCGTCGCGTCCGAACTCGCACTGGACGAAGATATTCTCGTTACGGAATATGGCCCGGATCAGCTTGTTCCACGCGACCCCGGTGCGGTGGCGAGCGATGGCGACCAGGCGATCCCGTTCGATCGCCGCATCCAGCAGCGTCGACTCGCTGACGCCGAACGCAAGCTCGCTCAGCTCGGTCGCGTCAATCCGCTTGCCCTGGAGGAGTTTGCAGCCCTCGAGCAGCGGCACGCGTTCCTGACCGAGCAGCTGGCAGATCTGACGCAGACCCGTCAGGATCTGCTGACCATCATCGCGGACCTCGACGAGCGCATGCAGATCATCTTCGCGAGCGCATTCGAGGACACGAAGCGAGCGTTCGGTGAGGTGTTCCCCCTGCTGTTCCCCGGCGGGTCCGGTAGCATCTCGCTCACCGACCCCGACAACATGCTGACGACGGGCATCGAGGTCTCCGTGCGACCTGTCGGCAAGAAGATCGAGAGGCTCTCGCTCCTCTCCGGTGGCGAGCGCTCACTCGCGGCGGTGGCGCTTCTGGTCGCCATCTTCAAAGCGCGGCCGAGCCCGTTCTACATCCTCGACGAGGTCGAGGCGGCTCTCGACGACGCGAACCTCGGCCGGCTCCTGACCGTGTTCGAACAGCTTCGCGAGAGTTCCCAGCTCCTCGTCATCACGCATCAGAAGCGCACGATGGAGATCGCGGATGCGCTGTACGGCGTCTCGATGCGCCAGGACGGCGTCTCGGCCGTCGTCGGTCAGCGTGTCGGCGACCGCGCTGCCGTCTGACCTCGCATCCGTTCGGGCGCCCTGATCACGACAGATTCGGATTCATTCGGGCACGGATTCGCCCGCTCCCGAACACGGATTCGCCCGCTCCCGGGCACGGATTCGCCCGCTCCCGGTCACGGATTCGGATGCTGCGCCACGCCACGCCGACCGGAGCCTCCGATCCCCGGCGCGCCGCATCCGTCATCCGAAGTCGTGCTCAGGATGCGGCCGCCGCTGGTGTGCTGGATCGTCAGGCGCGGAGATCCGCGGCGAACCTGCTGACGAGTTCGCGGAAACCCGGAGCATCCTGCGGTCTGTGTCCGTGACCGCTCAGGATCTCGTGGGTGGCGCCCCCATGCGTGAGGTCGGCGGCGATCTGCTCATACTCGTCGTTCCAGCCGCCGGTCACGACCAGGGTCGGGATGCCGTGCACCATCCGCTCGCGCACTCCGTGGCCCCAGGGAAGAGCCGTCCGGGCCCAGTGCCGCGCGAGAGCCTGTTCCCTGTCCCACAGCTCGGGCCGGAATGACCCGCCGAACATGACTGGGCGCAGCATCATCCAGAAGCCACGGACATCGCCTGCTGCGGCCAGTGCCCGAGCCTCGGTGACGATGGCGATGTGGCGTTCGATGGACGGGTGCCCGCGGGAGATGCCATACAGTGCCGGCTCGACGAGGACCATCCCGGCCACGTCGAGGTGAGCGGCGGCGAGCACAGTCGGTACCGCGCCGATGGAGTGAGCGACGAACAGCGTTCGAGCATGCGCTCGTGTCGACAGCAGCTCGCTCACCTGCGTGGCGATCGCGCTGTCGGGGGTGAACGAGACGAAGTCGCCGTCCGCGGCGTCGAGTCTCGGCCATGCGTCCGTGCCACGCCGTCCGGCGCCATGGACGAACACGTGTTCGGGAGGCATCTCAGGATGGTACCCGTAGGCTGGACCCATGGCGGAGAAGTCCTGGTCCCTCACCCGTGCACTGCGCGGGATGTTCGTCAAGCCCACGATCGACGAGACGACGTGGGAGGACCTCGAGACGGCGCTGATCACGGCGGACTTCGGTCCGGACATCAGCGAGCGCGTCGTCGACGAACTGCGTGAGAAGGTCGAGCGTTTCCGCACCACCGATCCGCAGGATCTGCAGCGCATGCTCCGCGAGACGCTCGAAGAGCATTTCGCGAAGTTCGACACCACGCTGAAGCTCACCGAACGGCCAGCCGTGGTGCTCGTCGTCGGGGTGAACGGCGTCGGCAAGACCACGACCATCGGCAAGTTCACCAAGTTCCTCCGCGGATTCCAGCGCAGCGTGGTCGTCGGCGCTGCCGACACGTTCCGCGCGGCCGCGGTCGACCAACTGGCCACCTGGGCGCAGCGCGGCGGCGCCGCCATCGTGCGCCCCCAGCAGGAGGGGCAGGATCCGGCATCCGTCGCCTTCCAGACCATCGAGTACGCCAAGCGCGAGGGCATCGAGATCGCGATCATCGACACCGCGGGCAGGCTGCACACCAAGGGCGGTCTGATGGACGAGCTCACCAAGATCCGTCGGGTGATCGAGAAGCAGGCTCCGATCAGCGAGGTGCTGCTGGTGCGGGTCAGAACGGCGTCATGCAGGCCGAGGCGTTCCTCGAGCACGCGGGGGTGACGGGGCTGGTCCTCACCAAGCTCGACGGCTCCGCCAAAGCAGGTTTCGTCCTCGCCGTCCAGGAGCGCACCGGCATCCCGGTCAAGCTCCTCGGACAGGGCGAGGGAATCGACGATCTCACCGGATTCACCCCCCATGTCTTCGTCCAGTCGCTCGTCGGCTGACGACGGGACTACCGCCGCGAGCACGAGGCTGGTTTCATAGCGTTATGGCGATCGAACACGACTACTTCGGACTCCTGTCGTCAGGACCCGACGGCTCGATCTTCTGGTCGGAGACCGTGGAACTCGGTGACCAGAGCGTCACCGTCGATCTCACGGCCCCTGATCAGGACGACGTCTCCACTGACGCCCTCGACATCGCGGCGTCGCTGATCGCCGGGCTGGAGAGTGTCGACGAGACCTCCCGCCGTGGGATGCTCGCAGAGGTCGACGACCGCACCAGCGAGGTGACCGAGTACATCCTGCAGCAGCAGGAGGCGTACGGCGACGAGCTGGAGGATGTGCTGGTCGATGTGAGCGGCGATGCCGCCGTCGACATCATCCGCTCGCTGCGGCTGATGAGCATGACGATCCTGGCCGACGAGCACGGGGGATCCGAGCCGTTCGCCGTGCTCGAGTACGCACTCGACGCCGGCACCACAGACGATGTGCTGCTCGTGAATCTCGGTTCCGACGGCAGCGTGCAGTCGGTGATGAGCGCCGACTGAGAGGTCGGCACGGGTGGGACTCCGTATGACGGAAGCCGCCGCTCAGACGGCCTGAGCGAACCCGAGGTCGGCGCTCTCGGCGATATGCGCGAGGTGCGGGGGGATCTCCCGTCCCTTCGACACCATCGACTGGGCCCACAGGCGACCGGCGCGGTATGACGAGCGCACCAGGGGACCGGCGAGCACGCCGAGGAAGCCGATCCGCTCCGCCTCCTCCTTGAACTCCACGAACTCTGCGGGCTTCACCCACCGGGAGACCGGCAGGTGCCGAGGCGACGGGCGCAGGTACTGGGTGATGGTGATGATGTCGCACCCGGCGTCATGCAGGTCCTGCAGCGCCTGCACCACCTCCTCCGGTTCCTCGCCCATGCCGAGGATGAGGTTGGACTTGGTGATCAGGCCCGCGGTGCGCCCCTGGGTGAGCACATCGAGGGAGCGCTCATAGCGGAATGCCGGACGGATGCGCTTGAAGATGCGGGGCACCGTCTCGACATTGTGCGCGAACACCTCGGGACGCGCGTCGAAGATCTGGCCGAGGAATGCGGAATCCGCGTTGTGCTCGTTCGCCAGCAGCTCGACACCCGTGTTCGGGTTGAGCTCGTGGATCCTGCGGACGGTCTCGGCGTTGAGCCATGCGCCGGTGTCGGGGAGGTCGTCGCGGGCCACGCTCGTGACTGTGGCGTAGCGGAGGTTCATGCGCGCCACGCTCTCGGCGACCCGGCGCGGTTCGTCGGTGTCGTAGGCGTCGGGCTTGCCCGTGTCGATCTGGCAGAAGTCGCAGCGTCTCGTGCACTGCGAGCCGCCGATCAGGAACGTCGCCTCGCGGTCCTCCCAGCATTCGAAGATGTTGGGGCAGCCGGCCTCCTGGCAGACGGTATGGAGGTCTTCGCTCTTCACCAGCGAATGCAGAGCCGTGTACTCGGGCCCCATCTTCGCCTTGGTCTTGATCCATTCGGGTTTGCGCTCGATGGGGGTCTCCGCGTTGCGGATCTCGAGGCGGAGGAGCTTGCGTCCCTCGGGTGCGGCGGTCATGCGGGAACTCCTGCGTGGTGGGCGGTCGAGTACTCGGCGAGGAAGGCGGCGGACACGGCGTCGACGATGTCGGCGGGGGAGAGGTCCGCTCCGACGACCTCGCTCACGGTCGTGACGCCCGCGTCGGTGATGCCGCAGGGGATGATGCCTCCGAAACCGGCGAGGCTGTTGTCGCAGTTGATCGCGAAGCCGTGCATGGTGACGCCCTGCTGCACACGCACGCCGATCGCGGCGACCTTGTCCTCCGAGAGGGGGCGACGCACCCAGACGCCGCTCCGGCCGTCGACCTGATATCCGTCGACACCGAATGGGCGCAGCACGTCGATCAGCACGCGTTCGAGACGACGCACATGGGCCACGACGTCCATCGGCTCAGGGAGGCGGACGATCGGATACCCGACGAGCTGCCCCGGGCCGTGCCAGGTGATCTTCCCACCGCGATCGACATCGATGACGGGCGTGCCGTCGTGGGGTCTCTCCTGTGGTTCCGTGCGCTTGCCCGCCGTGTACACGGCCTCGTGTTCCAGAAGGATGAGCGTGTCGGGGCGAACGCCCGAGACCACGTCGGCATGCACGCGGCGCTGCAGATCCCATCCCTCGGCATAGGGGATGCAGTCAGGCGCGAGGCCCGGAGTCAGGATGTCGAGCGTGGTCATGTCACTCCCACTCGGGATAGATGGATTGCGTCTAACAATACCCTCATCTGTGATCCGCGTCACCGTGACGCGTCGCGCGGTAGCGTGTGAGCATGACCAGCACGAGCCGCGCCGGACGCCCCAGGGCGTCATCCCGCGAGACGCTGGCCGACGCTGCATGCGAGCTCTTCCTCGAGCGCGGCTACGACGCGACCTCCGTGGCTGACATCACCCAGCGGGCAGGGGTGAGCCGGTCGAGCTTCTTCAACTACTTCTCCTCGAAGAGCGACGTGCTGTGGTCGGGCTTGGACGACCGGATCGCGGCAGCGGTCGATGACCTGAGCGCCGTGCCGCAGGATCGCCAGGGAAGCGAGGTCCGGCGGATCCTCACGACCCTGGTCGCGGACTTCGCTCCGGACAGTCTTGCCCTCGCCATGACGAACGCGTCCGCGATGGGGCTCGACGATGAACTGGTGCAGGATGCGGCGCTGCGCCAGGCACGGCTCTCGGCGGCACTTCGAGACCTCGCCCTGCGGTCGGGCGTCGCCGCGGTGGCCGCGGACATCGTCGCCGCCACCTGGTCGGCGGCCGTCCTCGCGGCGGTGCGGGCCTGGGCGGAGAGCGGCGCCGGGCGGGGCACGGTCTCGGAGAGGTTCGACGACGCGGTGCGGGCCGTCGACGCGCTGCCCTGGCGGGCGTCGACGCGCTGACCGCGTTCGCGCGCATCCCGCGCCGAGATCTGTCTCCGAGTCGCGTAAACTCGGTGTCACCATGGCTACCTTTGGCACGCTCTCCGATCGGCTCACCGAGACCTTCCGCAATCTGCGCACGAAGGGAAAGCTCACCGCGGCCGACGTCGACGGCACAGTGCGCGAGATCCGTCGCGCACTGCTCGATGCCGACGTCGCGCTCGTCGTCGTCAAGGAGTTCACTGCGAAGGTGCGCGAGCGAGCACTGGGTGATGAGGTCAACAAGGCGCTCAACCCGGCGCAGCAGGTCGTGCAGATCGTCAACGAGGAGCTCGTCCAGATCCTGGGCGGAGAGCAGCGCCGCCTGCGGTTCGCCAAGACCGCGCCGACCGTGATCATGCTCGCAGGACTGCAGGGCTCGGGAAAGACGACCTTCGCCGGCAAGCTCGCCAAGCAGCTCGAGGGAGAGGGACACACGCCTCTGCTCGTCGCCGCCGACCTGCAGCGTCCGAACGCCGTCAACCAGCTGCAGGTCGTGGCCGCGCAGGCGGGCGCCACGGTCTACGCCCCCGAACCCGGCAACGGCGTCGGTGACCCGGTGCGCGTGTCACGCGACGGCGTCGAGCATGCGCGTCGTCACCAGCACGATGTCGTCATCATCGACACCGCCGGTCGTCTCGGTGTCGATGCCGAGCTGATGAAGCAGGCTTCGGACATCCGCAAGGCGACAGACCCCGACGAGGTGCTCTTCGTCATCGACGCGATGATCGGTCAGGACGCGGTCAACACCGCGAAGGCCTTCCAGGAGGGTGTGGACTTCACCGGCGTCGTGCTCTCCAAGCTCGACGGTGACGCGCGCGGTGGTGCAGCGCTGTCCGTCGCTTCGGTGACCGGCCGGCCGATCATCTTCGCCTCGACCGGCGAGCGACTCGAGGACCTCGAGCCCTTCTACCCTGACCGTATGGCGAGTCGCATCCTCGACCTCGGTGACATCCTCACCCTCATCGAACAGGCCCAGCAGGCCTTCGATGAGGAAGAGGCCGTCAAGATGGCCGAGAAGCTCGCCACCGAGCAGTTCACCCTCGAAGACTTCCTCGACCAGCTTCAGCAGATGAAGAAGATGGGATCGATGAAGAAGATGCTGGGGATGCTCCCCGGCATGGGGCAGATGAAGCAGCAGCTCGATGACTTCGATGAGCGCGAGATCGATCGCACCGAGGCCATCATCCGGTCGATGACGCCGGGCGAGCGCCGCAACCCGAAGGTCCTGAACGGATCGCGTCGGCTGCGCATCGCGCGCGGCTCAGGGATGACGGTCACCGACGTCAATCAGCTCGTGCAGCGCTTCGACCAGGCGGCCAAGATGATGAAGACCGTCGCACGCGGAGGCACACCGAACATTCCGGGAATGGGATCGATGCCCGGAATGGGCAAGCCCGGCGCGTCGTCGAAGCGCGGCAAGAAGGGCAAGTCCGCCGCCGGTTCCCGCTCCGGTAACCCCGCGAAGCGCGCTGCCGAGAACGCGGGGATCGCGCCGTCTTCGTCGCCGACGGGATCGGGCTTCGGCCTCGGCGGTGCGAAGGCGCCCAGCGAAGCCGACCTCGCCGAGATCCAGAAACTGTTCGGCAAGGGCTGACGCTCAGGCGCGAGGGCGGCGCAGCGCTCCGAGCTGCCCCGCGACGAGAGCCAGCAGGACGAGCGCGAGGCCGACCGTCTGCACAGGAGCGAACCTCTCTCCGGCGACCAGCGTGCCCAGAATCGCTGCGACCACGGGGGAGAGCAGCGCGAGCAAACCCGGCGCGATCACCGGCAGCTGCTGGATGCCGCGGAACCAGAGCGTGTACGCGAGCAGGCCGCCGACGCTCCCGAGCCACAGGTAGCCGAGGGCTGCAGTGCCGTCGATCGCCGGGGGGAGACCTTCGAACATGAGCGTGAGCGGCAGCAGAAAGAGCCCACCGGCGGTCAGCTGCCAGCCCGCATACGCGACAGGGCCGACGCCGGACGGCCGACCCCAGCGTTTGGTGAGAACCATCCCGAGAGCGGTCGCGGTCACGCCCCCGGTCGCCGCGAGCACACCGAGCAGGTCGAGCGATGCCGCCGGACTCAGCACGATCAGTGCCACGCCGGCCGCGCCTACGACGGCGGCAGTCGCCGCCGTCGGGCGGATGCGCTCCTGCACGACGAGTGCGCCCAACGCGAGGATGATCAGTGGCTGCACGCCTGCCACGGCGGCGGCGACACCTCCGGGCAGCCGCTCTGCAGCGACGAACAGGAGCGCGAAGAAGGCGCCGATGTTGAGGATGCCGAGGATCACGGCTTTGCCCCACCAGCCCCCACGCGGCAGCGTGCCGCCGATCGCGAGAGCGATGATGCCGGCGGGGAGAGCCCTCAGCACGCCTGCCAGAAGGGGATGACCTGCGGGGAGGAGCGCGGTCGTCACCAGGTACGTGGTGCCCCAGGAGAGCGGAGCCAACGCAGTGAGGAGGAGTGTCGCGGTACGGTTCATCCTTCCATCGTGGGATGCACCTTCGAATGAGTCCAATGCATGCTTGTCACCGAAGACATGACGACAGATCATGGATACATGGAACTGCAGCAGCTGAGGTACGTCATCGAGGTCGCCGCGACGTCGAGCTTCACCCGCGCGGCGGAGCGATGCTTCGTGACGCAATCCGCCCTCAGTCATCAGGTGGCAGCACTCGAGCGCGAGCTCGGAGAGCGTCTGTTCGTCCGATCGAGTCGCAGCGTCCGCGTCACCGAGGCGGGGGAGGCCTTCCTCGAGCACGCGCGCACCGCCGTCGCCGCGGCCGAGAACGCCAGGGATGCGGCGAGCTCGGCAGGAGGACGGGTCGTGGGCACGCTCCGTCTGGGCATCATCCCCACGGTCACCGCGCTCGACGTGCCCGCGCTCATCGCGCGATTCCGCTCCGCCCATCCGGACGCCAGGGTCGAGCTCACCGTCGGGAACAGCGACGCGCTCGTCGACGCGCTGCGCCGGGGCGAGCTCGATGCCGCACTGCTCGGCCTGCGGCCAGGCGTGGAGCCTCGCGGCGTCGCGGTGCGTGAGCTCTCGCGGGATGTGCTCGTGGCAGCGGTGCCGCGAGCACATCGTGAGCGCCGGGGTCGCCGTGACGCTGCTGGCGCGGGGGGCGGTCGCCTCCGCCGCCTCCGGCGTGGTCGCCGTCGCGGTGTCCGACGGGCCGGAGCGGATCGAGTACGCGGCGTGGGACGCCCGCTCGCCACGCGGTGTCACATCCGCTCTGCTCCGCGCGATCGAGGCGCTCGCCCCGATCGGGAGAGACGCGGCGACCCCTGACGACGAAGCGGGCCCGGACGACGAAGCGGGCCCGGACGACGAAGCGGGCCCCGACGACGAAGCGGGCCCGGAGGAATCCTCCGAGCCCGCTCCCTCACGACACTGAGGTCACTTCACGTCTTCGTCGACCCAGTCCATCGACTTGTCGACGGCCTTGCGCCACAGGCGCAGCTGGCGATCGCGCTCGGCCTCGTCGAGCGACGGCTCCCACCGGCGGTCCTCCTGCCAGTTCGCGGAGAGGTCGTCGAGACCGTTCCAGAAGCCGACCGCGAGCCCGGCCGCGTATGCCGCGCCGAGGGCGGTGGTCTCTGCGACCACGGGACGGACCACCGGCACGCCGAGGACGTCCGCCTGGAACTGCATGAGCGCATCGTTGGCGACCATGCCGCCGTCGACCTTGAGCTCGGTGAGATCCACGCCCGCATCCGCGTTCACCGCGTCGAGCACGTCGCGGGTCTGGAAGGCCACGGCCTCCAGAGCAGCGCGCGCGATGTGGTTCTTGTTCGCGTAGCGGGTGAGACCGACGATCGCGCCGCGCGCGTCCGGGCGCCAGTACGGGGCGAACAGGCCGGAGAAGGCCGGCACGATGTACACGCCGCCGTTGTCCTCGACCTTCTCGGCCAGCTCCTCGACCTCGGGGGCAGAGGAGATGATCCCCAGCTGATCGCGCAGCCACTGGATCAGCGACCCGGTGACGGCGATCGAGCCCTCGAGCGCGTAGTGCGTGGGCTGGTCGCCGAGCTTGTAGCCGACGGTGGTCAGCAGGCCGTTCTTCGAGTGGACGATCTCCTCGCCCGTGTTGAAGATCAGGAAGCAACCGGTGCCGTAGGTGTTCTTGCTCTCGCCCTGCTGGAACGCGGCCTGGCCGAAGGTGGCGGCCTGCTGGTCGCCGAGGATGCCTGCGATCGGGGTCTCCCGCAGCAGCGAGGAGTCCTCTGCGGCGCCGTAGACCTCGGAGGAGGAGCGGATCTCCGGCATCATCGAGCGCGGGACGCCGAAGGCCTCGAGGATGTCGTCACGCCACTCGAGCGTCTCGAGATCCATGAACATCGTGCGCGAGGCGTTCGTGACGTCCGTGACGTGCACGCCGCCGTCGACGCCGCCGGTGAGGTTCCAGAGCACCCAGCTGTCGGTGGTGCCGAAGATCAGGTCACCGGCCTCCGCCTTCTCGCGGGCCCCGTCGACGTTCTCGAGGATCCACGCGATCTTCGTGCCCGAGAAGTAGGTCGCGAGCGGAAGGCCGACGATGGGCTTGAAGCGCTCGACGCCGCCGTCCGCCGCGAGGCGGTCGACGATCGCCTGCGTACGGGTGTCCTGCCAGACGATGGCGTTGTAGGCGGGCTTGCCGGTGGTCTTGTCCCAGACGACTGCGGTCTCGCGCTGGTTGGTGATTCCGACCGCGGCGATGTCGTGACGGGTCAGGTCGGCGCGGCTCAATGCCAGACCGATGACCTCCTGCACGTTGCGCCAGATCTCGGAGGCATCGTGCTCGACCCACCCGGCCTTGGGCAGGATCTGCTCGTGCTCCTTCTGGCCCGTCGCGATGATGCTGCCCTTTTTGTCGAAGATGATCGCGCGGCTCGATGTGGTTCCCTGGTCGATGGCGAGGATGTAGTCAGCCATGGTGTTCTCCTTTGAAGTCAGGTTCGGATCAGGCGAGGTTCAGCAGGACCGGGGCGGCGAGAGCGGCGAGAGCTCCACCGATCAGCGGGCCCACGACCGGAACCCACGAGTAGGACCAGTCGCTCGAGCCCTTGCCCTTGATCGGCAGGATGGCGTGCGCGATACGAGGACCGAGGTCACGTGCGGGGTTGATCGCGTACCCGGTCGGTCCACCGAGCGATGCGCCGATGGCCACCACGACGAGGGCGACGGGCAGTGCGCTGAGCGGTCCGAGGCCTCCGGGGGTACCGATGTCTGCGACGCCGTAGTCGGCGAACGCGAAGACCGCGAAGACGAGCACGAAGGTGCCGATGATCTCTGTGACGAGATTCCATCCGTAGGACCGGATCGCCGGGCCGGTCGAGAAGACGCCGAGCTTGTTGGCCGCGTCGGGCTCCTCGTCGAAGTGCTGCTTGTAGGCGAGCCAGGTGAGGATCGCACCGACGATGGCACCGAGGAGCTCGGCGCCGGTGGCGACGGCGAACTGCGAGAAGTCGATCTTCCCGCCGATGAGCAGTCCGATGCCGACGGCGGGGTTCAGGATCGCACCGGAGTACGCGGAGGCGAGGACACCGACGAAGACCGCGAGGCCCCATCCCCAGTTGACCATCAGGAAGCCGCCGCCGAAGCCCTTGTTCTTCGCCAGGGCGACGTTCGCGACCACACCACAACCCAGGAGGATCAGCATCGCTGTGCCGACGAACTCCGACAGGAAGTAGAGACCGAGATTCACATCAGTCATGTCTTCATTGACCTTTCTTGAGTACCGGGGCCCCATAGCCCCGGTACTTGTTGGGAGTTACACCGCGTGGAGGGCGGCGTTCGGATCTCTCGTCACCCGCGCGCGCGAGACGAGATCTGGAGTCCATGTCGTTCGTTCAGGAGCAGTCGCGTCTGCTCGAGTTCGGCGTCGTGCCGTGCACGGTCCCAGTCGAGCAGAGAAGCGAGCGCGTCTGCAAGCTCCTCGAGCACATCCGCGTCGGCGTTGCCGGTGAAGGCGATGCTGGTGCGGCGCAGAATGACGTCCTGCAGTCGCGCGACCATCTCGTTCTCGACCATCCAGGCGAGCTCGCGGGTGGACAGGTCGCCGCCGGCGAGGGGCGCGTCCTCGCCCTGCTCGATGTGGGCCCAGACCTGGGCCGCTCGCGTGCCGTACCGGGCGAGCAGACGCTCGGCACGGTCCCCGGCACCGGGGAGGTTCTCCTGGATCCAGATCCGACGTGCCTTCTCCGTGCGAGGGAAGTCCCGGCCGCCACCGATCGCACGGCCCACCGTCGATACAGTACGGGTGCGTCCGAGGAGTCCGAGGACCACGTCCGACAGGGACTCGCCGAGCGCGCGGAACGTCGTCCACTTTCCTCCGACCAGGCTGACGAGCGGGGCGGCGCCCTTCTCGTCGACCTCGATGCGGTAGTCGCGGGACACGAACCCAGGTGCCGTGTCCTCATGACGAGGAAGCGGGCGGATGCCGGAGAAGTTGAAGACGATCTGCTCGCGCGTCACATCGATCTCGGGGAACACGTGGTGGATGAGGTCGAAGAAGTAGTCGATCTCCTCTTCGGTGCACACCGGGACCTCGCGCGGGTCCGCGTCGATGTCGGTGGTGCCGACGAGCACGCGGCCCTTGAGCGGGTAGATGAGCACGATGCGGCCGTCGGAGTGCTCGAAGAAGATCTCCCGACCGCGGGTCGCCTCAAGCAGCTCGGGGTGATCCAGCACGATGTGCGACCCCTTGGTGCCGCCCATGAAGCGGGTGTCGGTGCCGAGCGCGTCGTTGGTGAGGTCGGTCCACGGACCCGACGCGTTGACCACGACGTCGGCGGTGATCGGGAACTCGGTGCCGCTCTCGCGGTCGCGAAGCACGATGCTCGCGCCGTCGCGCGAGATCGCCTCGACGTAGTTCAATGCGCGCGCTCCCGGGTGCGCGGCGAGTCCGTCCTGGAGGACGTCCAGGGCCAGGCGCTCGGGATCGTGCATCGAGGCGTCGTAGTAGGTCGCGGTGTACTTGATGTTCGGGTCGATCGCGGGGAGTTCGGCGAGCGACTTCTTGCGTCCGAGGAACCGGTGACGCGGCACGGTGCCGCCGTCTCGCGAGAACGTGTCGTAGATCGTGAGACCGATCTTGATGAGGAACGCACCGCGCTCCTGGGGCTTCCCGCTCTTGTGGGTCAGGAAGCGCAACGGCGCCGAGAGGATGCCCGAGAACGTGGAGTAGATCGGGATCGTGGTCTGCAGCGGCTTGACGTAGTGCGGAGCGATCTTGAGCAGACCGTTGCGCTCCTCGACCGATTCGCGAACGAGTCGGAACTCGCCGTTCTCGAGGTAGCGGATGCCGCCGTGGATCATGTGGCTCGATGCGGCGGACGCACCCGAGGCGAAGTCACCGCGCTCGACGAGCACGACGTCGACGCCCTGAAGGGCGAGATCTCGGAATGTGGAGATGCCGTTGATGCCGGCTCCGATGACAAGGACGGTCGTGCGTCCGGATTCACGGACCGCGCGGACTTCGGCGCGTTCCGGTGATGAGTGTGTCGACTCGATCATCTTCGACCCTTCTCTCTGCTTGCCCCCAGCTTCGACCCATGCGACCGTTGCGCGCAAGCCTGATGCACATATGTGCAAGTATCGAGGGGAGGAGGTCGTCATGAGCCAACCCGACGCGGGATTCCGCGATGCGAAGCTGGTCGCCGCGCTCACCGCCGCGCAGCTCTATTACATGCAGGACAAGACGATGGAGGTCATCGCCAAGGAGTTGAAGACGTCGCGCTCCTCGGTGTCGAGACTGCTGAGCTTCGCCCGGGAGAGCGGACTCGTCGACATCCGCATCAACTCCCCGCTGGAACGGCTCGGGATGCTGGAGCAGCACATCAAGGACCGCTATCACGTGGTCGCGCACGTCGTGCCGATCCCGGAGATCGTCAGCGAGGTCGAGCGGCTCGACCGGGTCGCCCTGACGGCGGGACGCCTGCTCTCGCAGTTCGTGGACTCCAACATGATCGTCGGTGTGGCCTGGGGATCCACGATCAGCGCGGTCAGTCGGGGCCTCACCCAGAAGGAGACCCACAACACAACGTTCGTGCAGCTGAACGGCGCGGGCAACACGCAGACCAGCGGCGTGGAGTACTCCAGCGACATCCTGCAGAGATTCGGCAGCGCCTTCGGAGCGCAGGTGCAGCAGTTCCCGGTGCCGGCGTTCTTCGACGACCCGTCGACCCGGGAGGCCATGTGGCGCGAACGCAGCACACGACGCGTTCTCGATCTGCAGTCCAAGATGGACATCGCCGTGTTCAGCCTCGGTTCACCTGCGGCCGAAGTGCCGAGCCGGGTGTACGTCGGCGGCTACCTCAGCCGGGACGACTACCGCAGTCTGCGCGAGGACCACGCGATCGGCGACGTCGCCACCGTGTTCTTCCGTGCCGACGGGTCGTGGCGGGACATCCGTGTCAATGCGCGCGCGACGGGTCCCGGCCTCGACAGGCTCCGCCGCGTGCCGCGACGGGTCTGCGTGGTCTCGGGTGTGCCCAAGCTCGTCAGCCTGCGTGCGGCGATCGCGGCCGAGCTCGTCACCGACGTCGTCCTCGACGAGGGGCTCGCGCGCCGGCTCCTCGACGACTGAGGACTCCCGAGGATCGGGTGCTACGGCTCCTGCGTCGACGCCTCGGGACCGGTGCGGAACTCTCTGATCAGGTGCTGCACCACCGCACGGAGATCGCCGCCGGTCGCGTTCGCGATGGTCAGCTGGCGTTCGTAGCTGGCGCCGTCGCTCAGGATCGTGCCGATGCTGCCGAACTCCCGAACGCAGCCCAGCTCGACTGCCACCGGGGCCAGTTCCTCGAGGATCTCATCGAGATGCTCCCGCACCGGTCGCTGCGTGCCGTCGGCATCCAGGATGACACGCGCGTCGAGTCCGTAGCGTGCCGCCCGCCATTTGTTCTCGCGGTGGAACCACGCCGGCATCTGCGCAAGGGTGCGACCCTCGTCGAGCTGACGCGAGAGATGCTCCACGAGAACCTGCACGAGAGCCGCGACCGCTGCCAGCTCGGGCAGCGAGGAGAGGCCGTCGCACGCGCGCACCTCGATCGTGCCCCACCGCGGCGCCGGACGGATGTCCCACCGGACCTCTGTGGCATCGGCCATCACTCCGGTGCGCACCATGTCGTCGAGGTACGACTCGTAGTCCGACCAGTCCTGCAGCGGCCAGGGCAGACCTGCCGTCGGGAGCTGTTGGAAGACGAGCGCGCGGTTCGAGGCGTAGCCCGTGCGTTCGCCGGCCCAGAACGGGCTGGAGGCCGACAGCGCCTGAAGATGCGGCAGGTACGCGGCGAGGGCGTTGATGATCGGGATGACCTTGCGCTGATCCTCCACGCCGATGTGCACGTGGATGCCCCAGATCATCATGTTGCGGCCCCACCACTGGGTCCGCTCTATCAGCGTGTGATACCGCGTCTTGTCGGTGACGCCCTGGTCGAACCACTGGGCGAACGGGTGGCTCCCCGCGGAGAGCAGTTCGATCCCGGCGGGATCCGTCGCGGATCGGACCGCGGCGATCGCGTTGGCGATGTCGTCGACCGCATGGGCTACGGAATCGCCGATCCCGCTGGTCACCTCGATCGTGTTGGTGAGAAGCTCGCCGGTCACCGTGTGGCGCTCGTCGGCGCTCTCCGCCTCGAGGGCCGAGAGGAGCTCCGGTGCGCGCCCGACGAGATCGCCGCTCACCGGATCGGCGAGCATGATCTCCCACTCCAGGCCGACGGTGGACCGCGCCGACGGCGCGAATTCGAGCTTCACGACCACAGTCTGACACGCGTCGTCGGCGACACGGCACCCGCCGTGTCGCCGCGTTTCGCTCCTGCGCCGGGAATCTGGCAGAATAGAAGGTCGGACGACGTGCTCGACCCTCTATCCAGCGCTCGTCCTCCTATTTGAGCTTCCGCCGGGTGTGCACCCCACGCTCCAGGCGATCGGTTCGTCACCTTCCACACAATTCAGGAGAATCGTGGCTGTCAAGATTCGTCTCAAGCGCCTGGGCAAGATCCGCGCGCCTTACTACCGCATCGTCGTCGCCGACTCGAAGACCAAGCGCGATGGTCGCGTCATCGAGGAGATCGGCAAGTACCACCCCACCGAGGAGCCCTCGTTCATCGAGATCGACTCCGAGCGTGCACAGTACTGGCTCTCCGTCGGCGCACAGCCGACCGAGCAGGTCGCCGCTCTGCTCAAGATCACGGGCGACTGGGGCAAGTTCAAGGGCGACAAGGACGCCAAGTCCACGCTGAAGGTCAAGGAGCCCAAGGTTCCGTTCGAGATCGACGCGTCCAAGAAGTCCGTCGTCAAGCCCAAGGCCGAGAAGAAGGAGGCTCCCGCTGCGGAGGCTCCCGCCAAGGCCGACGCGGAGGCCGCTGAGGCTCCCGCCGCCGACGCAGAGTAATCCGTCGTGCTCGCCGCCGCGCTCGAACACATCGTCAAGGGGATCGTCGATCACCCTGAGGATGTCCGTATCAACGCCTCCACATCGCCGCGAGGCGACATCCTCGAGGTGCGTGTGCACCCCGAGGACCGTGGACGCGTGATCGGGCGCGGCGGCCGCACCGCGAAGGCACTGCGTACGCTCATCTCGGCACTGGCCGATGGGCGTCGCGTCCGCGTCGATGTCGCGGACGACTGACGTGGTTGCGAAGGATCGCAACCAGGGCAAGAACCAGCTGCGCGTCGGGCGTCTCGTCAAAGCCCACGGCCTCAAGGGCGCACTCAAGCTGGAGTTGTACACCGACAACCCGGAGCGACGCTTCACGCCGGGTGCGGAGTTCACGTTGCAGGTGCCCGAGGCATCTCCGTGGCACGGCAAGACCGTCACCGTCCGCGAGTACCGCGTGATGAACGGCAATCCTGTCGTCTTCCTGAACGACGTCGACGACCGCGAGGGTGCCGAGACGCTCGTCCGGGCCATCCTCTGGATCGACCAGGACGTCGACGAGGTCGAGGACGACGCCTGGTTCGACCACCAGCTCGTCGGGCTCGACGTGGTCCGTGACGACGTGGTGATCGGCAAGGTCGCTCGCGTCGAGCACTTCCCGGCACAGGATCTGCTGATCGTCCGTGCCGGCGAGGCCGAGGTCCTCGTCCCGTTCGTCAAGGCGATCGTCCCCACCGTCGATGTCGCGGCAGGGCGGGTCATCGTCACGCCCCCTCCCGGGCTCTTCGAAGAGCTTCCCGACACCGCGGATGCGGGGGAGCCCGAGGGCTCCGACGCATCCGAGTGACCGCGGGTACGGTTCCTCCGTGCGCATCGACGTCCTCTCGATCTTCCCGTCGTACTTCGACGGTCTGACTCTCTCGCTGCTGGGCCGGGCGCAGAGCGCCGGCATCATCGACCTGCGCGTGCGCGACCTGCGGGACTGGACCTCGGACCGCCATCGCACGGTCGACGACACCCCGTACGGCGGTGGTGCGGGCATGGTCATGAAGCCCGAGCCGTGGGGACTGGCGATCGACGAGCTGACGGCGTCCTCGGAATCCGTCGGGACGTCCGTGCCGACGATCATCTTCCCCTCACCCGCGGGCGAGGTGTTCACGCAGGCGACCGCCCGCGATCTGAGCACCCGCGATCACCTCATCTTCGGCTGCGGCCGCTACGAGGGCATCGACGAACGGGTGTTCGAGTACGCCGCGTCCCGGGGCGAGGTCCGCCTGGTCAGCCTCGGCGACTACGTGCTCAACGGGGGCGAGGTCGCCACCATGGCGATGATCGAGGCCATCGGTCGGCTCATCCCCGGCGTCGTGGGCAACCCCGAGAGTCTGGTGGAGGAGTCCCACGAGGACGGCCTGCTCGAGTACCCGTCCTACACGAAGCCTGCGATCTGGCGGGACCGGAGCGTTCCCGACGTCCTGCTCAGCGGCAACCACGGCGTGATCGCCTCCTGGCGTAGAGATCAGCAGATCGAGCGGACCCGTCGGCGACGGCCCGACCTGCTGCCCGACGACCCGTCCTAGAGAGGCCGTTTCCTCGCGCTGATAGCGTCGCACCATGGCTGATGAGGTTCTGGCGAAGTCGTTCGAGTCGATCGGGACGGAGTACGACCGCTATCGTCCCGGGTTTCCCCCTGCGGCGGTCGACGTGCTCTGTCCGAGACCCGTCCGCGCCGCCCTGGATCTCGGTGCCGGCACCGGCAAGTTCACCGAGGTGCTCGTGGACAGGGCGCAAAGCGTCGTCGCGGTCGAGCCCTCCGAGGCGATGATCTCGGTGCTGCGTTCCAAGCTCCCTGATGTCGAGGCGATGCTCGGCAGCGCCGAGCAGATCCCGGTGGAGTCTGGATCGATCGATCTCGTCACCGTCGCGCAGGCCTTCCACTGGTTCGACCGGGACCCGGCCTGCGCCGAGATCGCCAGGGTGCTGGTCAGCGGGGGAGCACTCGGGCTCATCTGGAACCGCTCGGATCCGGAGTGCGCCTGGGACAGAGCGGCGCACCGGATCGCGCACCCCGCCGTGGCCGCGTCGGATGACACGACCAGCAGCGCCGGCGAGGAGCTTCCGGGATTCGAGTTCGTCCGGCGTGAGGAGATCCGATGGGTGGACAGGATCAGCCGCGACGCGTATGTGAAGCGCTGGTCGACGGTCAGCACGTTCCTGGTGGCGGACTCCGCGACCAGGGCGGAGATGTCGGCGCAGATCGAGGCCGTGCTGGACGGCGATCCGCAGACGCGCGGACGCGCCGAGTTCGACCTCCCGGTCGTCACCGACGTCTATCTCTACCGGAGCCTCTGAAAGAGGCGGGCCCGTCTCAGTCGACGCCGAGGAAGGAACGGTCGGTGAGGACGATCGGTCCATCGGCTGTCACTGCGACCGTGTGCTCGGAGTGCGCTCCGCGTGAGCCGTCGACGCTGCGCAGCGTCCAGCCGTCGGGATCGGTGACGAGTTCGTCCGTCGTCTCGAGCAGCCAGGGCTCGAGTGCGAACACGAGACCCTCTCGAAGCGGGAATCCGCGGCCGGCGCGGCCGTCGTTCGGCACGTGCGGATCGCCGTGCATGATGCGCCCGACGCCGTGGCCGCCGAAATCCGTGTTGATGGAGTAGCCCTCGCCGTGCGAGATCCCGGCGATGGCGGCCGAGATGTCGCCGATCCGGTTGCCCACGACGGCGGCGGCGATGGCGGCGTCGAGCGCTCGCTCCGTCGTCTCGATGATCCGCAGATCCTCGTCTCTCGGGGTGCCGACGACGAAGGACACGGCCGAATCCGCGACCCATCCGTCGACGGAGACGGCGAAGTCGAGGGAGACCAGATCGCCGTCGCGCAGCACGTAGTCGTGGGGGAGCCCGTGCAGCACGGCGTCGTTGATGGAGGTGCAGATCACCTTGCCGAAGGGGCTCGCTCCGAAGGACGGGTGGTAGTCGATGTAGCAGGACTCCGCTCCCGCCTTCCGGATCAGATCGTGCGCACGACGGTCGATCGACAGCAGATTGGTGCCGACCTTCGTCTCCTCACGCAGGGTGGCCAGCGTCTCGGCCACGAAGCGGCCCGCGGCGCGCATCTCGTCGATCTCGGCAGGGGTGCGCAGTTCGATCATCGGGGGGTGTCCTCTCGTCTCCTCCATTCTCTCTGATCCATGCGGTTCCGGCATTCGTCGAGACGGGCCCGCGCGAGCATCCCGCCCTGCTCTCAGCGAACACCGAGTGCGGACCGCCTCACGGGTCGTAGCATCGAAGACATGAGGTTGCGTCAGGCGTTCTTCCGGTGGCTGATCCCCGCGGCCTTCCTGCTGCCACTGTGGCTCTTCATCGGCTGGGGCGTGTTCCAGGGCGGATGGGCGATCCTCTGGGTGTTGTTCATCGCGGTGCCCTCGGTCTTCGTCGGACAGCTCTTCCTCACCCTCCTCACGCGATCGCGTCCCTCGGTGCGCGCCGAGCGCGCGGTGTCCTGGTGGGACGTCGCGGGCTTCACCGTCTGGCACGGACTGACCATCGCCGTCGGGTGCTTCATCGACGGGGCATTCGGCTGGCTGCTCGCCGCGGCCGTCGTGGTCGGCATCGGGCTGGTCTGGCTGCAGCTCTGGCAGCTGTGGAGCGAAGCGAAGGGCAACGGGGCGCGCTTCCGAGAGACGATCGCCTGGTCGACCGTGCCCGGTGTCGACGAACCGGCGCCGGCGACCCGCGCGCACGAGGTCATCGTGGTCCGTGAGAGCGACGACCGGGCCTGAGCCCGGCCTCGGCAGGATTCGGCGACGCCTCAGCGACGTTTTGGTCGCGCGAGGCATCCGTGGCAGAATGAATGTTTGTGCCGTGACCGGCTCTGCCCCAGGGGAGCCCGCGGACGCTTAGGCGCCGTTCAGCACACATCGTTCTTATTCCTTCCTACATCATGCATCCGACCTGAGGCGAGTGCAGAGAGAGACGATCATGCAGATCCTCGACGCCGTCGACGCAGCATCGCTGCGTACCGACGTTCCCGTTTTCAACCCCGGTGACACGATCAACGTGCACGTGAACATCACCGAGGGCACCCGCTCGCGTATCCAGGTCTTCAAGGGCGTCGTCATCGGCCGCCAGGGAGATGGCGTTCGCGAGACCTTCACCGTCCGCAAGATCAGCTTCCAGGTGGGCGTCGAGCGCACCTTCCCGGTGCACTCCCCGGTGATCGACCACATCGAGGTCGTCACCCGCGGTGACGTGCGTCGCGCGAAGCTGTACTACCTCCGCCAGCTGCGGGGCAAGAAGGCCAAGATCAAGGAGAAGCGCTTCAACTGACGCGCAGGTTCTCCACAGCACCCCGGGACACGATGTCCCGGGGTGCTGTGTTCTCCCCGGGGTGTGCGACCCTTGATACTGCCGTCTCCGAGCGGTGCGAGAC